>Ga0209164_1000305_pt1 | contig 133196 bp, 108 predicted proteins | sample MTBNYHSulfiMetaG_FD_187458 | JGI IMG/M metagenome (GOLD analysis project Ga0209164, IMG submission 187458) | Enrichment culture microbial communities from rom New York Harbor, USA that are MTBE-degrading - MTBE-NYH (New York Harbor Sulfidogenic)... | ecosystem: Environmental > Aquatic > Marine... | reverse complement strand
GCTCGTCAGACATTATTCTGAGCCCCTCTTCCGCGGAGCCGGCGCAGAGGATCCCATAGGGCTCGCGAGAAAGAGCGTCTTTGAGCATGCCTGTCAGAATAGGGTCATCATCGACCAAGAGGATCTGATGTTTCATGAAATCAACTCCGAGGGTTGATCCTTTTCCCCCTCCGGCGACCACCTGCGGTTCAAGGTATGCACGGCTCTTCAGGAATCTTGGGTGAAGGGCACTGGTTCTACCTTTGCGTGGTGAAATCGGCCTGGTTTTTTTCAAGCAAGAAAAGTGCCACGGGGGAATAGCGAAGAGGGAAAGGTGTCGGTCTGCGGAAGATCGGCCAAGAGAACTGTCCAGGCTGGAATTGGGGTGAACATAGCGGGATCGTTGCACGGACATCCCCTGGACGGGTTAGAGCACATTCCCTGTTTTTAGAGCCGGATGTCAGCCGCTGATTCCTCACTGACCTAGCAAGTATTTACAACAGAGCCTTTGATCGCGTCTTTGAAGCGTATCAGAAAAACAATTTCCGCAGGCCAGGTGAAGGAGAAGGCCGATGCCAGAGCTGTATTCTGCTTTTGGGCGGCCAGCGAACCGGGATATGGATTAAGAGAACTGGGGAGAAAGCTGGGAATGACTCAGCCGGACGTTGGGTATCCTGTGAGTGGAGGTGAAAGGAGCTCAAAGCTGAATCACTATCAAATGAAAAAGTGACTTATTTAGGTATTTATGCCCGTCCTCGTTCTTTCTCGTCCCCTTTCTTTTCCTGGCGAAAAAAACGGTAAACAACGTATGATCAAATCGTGCGGTTCGAATGGGATCCGAAAAAAGCAAAGCGGGCCCTGAAGAAGCACGGGGTGTCATTTGAGGAAGCGGTAACGGTATTCGATGATCCGCTGTTGATTATTTCATGCTTTTTGTTTAGATATAGTGAAAGATCCTCATCGTCCGCGGGGCTTCTTACCGAGAGGCCCGACCTGTTCAGTACGTGGGTGTGAATCATTCTAGTTGAGACATCTGCATGCCCCAATAATTCCTCACTGTGCGAATATCGTAGCGCGCTTCAAGCAGATGCGTGGCAAAGGAGCGCAAGGTATGGCAACTGACCTTCTTGTCGATCCCGGCCCTAAGAGCCGCCTCTTTCACGGCCTTTTGCACCAGGTTCTCGTGAATGTGGTGCCGTCTCACCTTCTGTCCCTCGCCGTCACCCACCATGATCTGATGGCGGCGAAAGTCAATGTCCTTGACCCTGAGACGCACACATTCCTTGAGCCGCAGGCCGCCTCCATACATCAACCCCGCCATGAGCGCGCAGATCGCTTCCATCTGATCCAAAAGGGCCCGGACCTCATCCCTGGTCATCACCTCGGGCAAGCGCTGAGGACGCTTGGCCCTCACAAAGGTCTCGATCTCGCCAATGGGCGCGACCTCCCTCTCCACCGCGAGATAGTCAAGGTATTCCTTCACCGTGCGGGTGGCATCGATCCCTCCCGGGTGGGCGTGACCCTGAAAGGCGATGAAACGCCTTACCCAGTCGAGATAGGCTGTCTCCGTGCGGATCGAGTAATGGCGGCTGCGAATTGCCGTCTTCAGGAGATCGATCTGTGGAGAAAAAAGACGCTCGATCTCGCCTGGGATCACCCGGTCACGAAAAGCACCCGCATTCTTTTTAATGCGAGCGGTCCGGAATTTATGCAATTTTTTTGCAAAAAGGTGGAGCTGACTTCCTATGTGTTTTATATAATTGAATAATTTTCGAGTCAAATGTCGGTCACATATTTTTTCTGTCCAATACCTGTTCGCGGCACGCCTCCGGCGCGCCGCGAACGCAGCGAGCCGAGCTTCGCTCCAGCGACCGTACGTCGCCTCCCGCCGCTAGGCCGACTCGGCTCAGCTCGCTGCGTTCGACCTAAAAAACCACTTCACATGTTGACATATGGCACACAACGTGCTTAAATACCTCTTGTGGCACACTATAAATGGGATCATGATAAAAATGAAAGACTTAAGGCTGAACGCGGCATAGGCTTCGAGCAAGTGATCCTGCATATTGAACGCGGTGACCTTCTCGATGTAGTTGAACACCCGAATCAATTTAAGTATCCGAATCAACAAATGTTGGTTGTCAAAATCAACGATTATGCTTATCTGATTCCATTTGTTGAGGATGAAGAAGGCAGATTTTTAAAAACAATAATTCCGAGTCGTAAAGCGACTCGTGAGTATTTGGGAGGACGAAATGGCTAAAATAAAACTTGATAAGGAAGAAAAGGATATACTTGATAGTTATGAACGGGGAGAATGGAAATCCGTAAAAAACCTTGAAGAAGAAATCGAAAAACATAGGGGATACGCACGTCAGACTTTAAAAAAGGATAAGCGTGTAAATATTCGGATCTCATCCATGGTACTTGAAGAGCTTCAAACAAGGGCTGTTGAAGATGGCATGCCTTATCAAACCCTAATATCCAGCATCCTGCATCGATTTGTAACAGGAAGGCTTATTGAAAGACCAAAGTCGAACAAGCCATTTGAGAATGACGTGTAAAAGGGGGACGCCCGTGAATTATTGACATAATGGAAGGACGCAGTGAGCTGGACCATCCCGCTATCCATGAATTGTTTGAAAGTCTACAAGTCACGGGCGTCCCCCTCTGTAAAGGGCTGACCTATTCCGGTGTATCCAAGGCGAACCATGATTGCATAATTTTTGCGTCAAATTCTGGTAATATATTTTTCCTTTCCAATATATGTTAGAAAAGATAAATTAAAAAAAAGTATGTGGGATGAATAATTATAGAATTATTGTCGCAATATTTATTGTAGCTATTCTAATCAGCGCGGAGGGTTGGTCAGGTGAATGGACACAAAAAACAAACGGAGCTACTCCTAGACTAGACCACTCGGCAATAGTATATAATGGAAAAATTTATATTTTTGGAGGATGATATAATACTCGTCGGAACAATTTATGGGAATACGATATCTCCAATAACACTTGGAGTGTCAAAAGCGCAAGTTCGCCACCGCCTGAAAGAAATAATCATATGGCAGTGGTTTTTAATGCAAAGATGTATGTTTTTGGTTGAAGAACAGGGGAGGGAATTGATAAATATAATCTCAATGACTTATGGGAATATGATATTCTTAATGATCAGTGGATTCAAAAAAGCGATGCCCCACTTGCTGTAAGAACAGGGTCTGTGGTGATTCAAAATGGAAAAATGTGCGTATTTGGAGGCACATCAAATGACGGGAGAATATTGAATACATTATTAGAATATGATTTCACATCAGACAGTTGGACGCAAAAAACAAATTGTCCTATTTCATGCGCAGATCATACGGCCCTAATTCATAACAATAAAATGTATGTGTTCGGTGGTGGAATATCTGATGGTGCAAGCCATATCTATTTAAGTAATAGAATTGTTGAATATGATTTTCAAAAAGACACCTGGAAGGGGCAAGCTATTGGGAATATATCGTGTAGATATGCTCATACATCAAATCTTTTTAATAAAAGATTATATGTTTTTGGAGGTAAATCTGAGAATTTTATTACTGGCGACAATCAAATTTTCTATAACGATATGTGGGAGTATACACTTGATGATGGACCTTTCGATGTAAACGAAGATGGAAAGACCGGATTAGAAGAATCTATTCATATTCTAAGAATTATATCCGGGTATTCAAACGAGGCGATTCAAAAAGAATTATAATATCAGTGCTATCTTATACTAGAGATCGACGATTTTTTCTAACCATGCGCCTGCAGCCGACGCAAAAATCCGCGTGGCTGAGGCGCGTCGTTCGCGGCACGCCTCTGGCGCGCCGCGAATGGGCGAGCTGAGCTTGGCTCCAGCCGCGCTGTTTCGTGGATTCATGCGCTTCAGAGCCCCGATCACTGCCTGGATCTCCCCCATGGAAAGACGAACTAGGGTGGCTTCGGCCAACTCAAGGGCCTTGAGGCTGCGTTGCTCATACTGGGCCCTGGCCACCGTGTGGATATGCTCTGCGCAGTGATAGAAGTCGAGCACCTGGCGAGCGTTGGGAAAACAGGCGGTCATCGCCTTCCAGAAAAATTCGGCCCTGTCAGCCAGAAGGGCGATACGCACTTTGTCCTGCTCGATACGCTCGGCAACACGAGCCAGGTCCTCGGAGAAGTTTTCGGGCGTCTGGATTTGGTGCCGGCCGGGCAGGTGCACGATCCGCTCGTCCCCGTCGAGGAGATAGATTCGGAGCCTTTTGGCTTGACGATAGGCTCCGGGGCCTCTTTTCGCCTTGCGCACTGCCCTGGGACGTGTGGGCACATTGGCTCCATCAGAGCCACCACCAGCACCGGTTTTACCTCGCCCTTTTGCGAAACCTCCCTATCCTAGCTTGGATCTCTTCCCGGCTCGGTATGACCTCTTCGAGTCGGGCCGCCTGGCCACCGCATTGATTGGATAGACAAAGACCGCTCTCAGGTTGCCATAGCGGAGGCAGAAGCAAATGTCCGGAAAAGATTCGCCCCGATTCAATAGCTTAGCCAGGACTCAGAGGCCACCGCCCAGTTGGACAGACAGGGAATGCACCCCCGGGTGATCAGTTACGAATTCGGGATCTCGCCCATAGGTGGAATAGGCGGCAGGTCCATCTGTCTTGACTTCTCGATAATGGTGATTACCTATTTAAAATTATATTACGACTTCGCGGGGCCTGGTGGAAAAATTATGGCTGCGAAAGATTATTACCAGATTTTGGGCGTTTCAAAATCCGCTTCACCTGAACAGATCAAGAAAGCTTACCGCAAGCTGGCTCTCAAATACCACCCTGACCGCAACCAGGGAGATAAAACGGCTGAAGAGAAATTCAAAGACCTCAGTGAGGCCTACGCGGTGCTGAGCGATCCTGAGAAGAGAAAGCAATACGACATGTTCGGCGCGGAAGGCTTCCATCGCCGATTCACCCAGGAGGATATCTTTCGAGGCTTTGACTTTGGAGATATTTTTAAGGAATTCGGCTTCGGCGGATCCTCCAACAATATCTTCGGTCAATTCTTCGGCGGATTGGGCGGCGCGGGCAGGTCGGGTTTCCGAGGCGGTCGCTCCCCTTTTGAGTCATCGGCGCGAGGTTTTGGGAATTATGGTCGGGAGAACAAAGGGCAGGATCTCCTCTATGAACTCTCCATCAGCCTGGAAGAACTGTGCGAAACCACGAACAGAATGATCTCCTACCAATTGGACGGCCGCGAGGAAAAGGTTTCCATCAAGGTCCCCGCGGGAATCGCGGAAGGTCAGAAGTTGAGACTTTCCGGCAAGGGGAATACCAGTCCGTACGGCGGTCCTGCGGGCGATCTCTATGTCAAGATTCGGGTCCTGGAACATCCCGTCTTTCGCAGAGAAGGAGATGATCTTCACACGAAAAAGCGGATCAAGTTTTCTGAGGCTGTGCTCGGAGGAGAACTGGAAATTACCACGATCGACACAAAGCGATTGAAACTCAGAATCCCACCCGGCACGCAAAACCACGCCAAGTTCAGGTTGAAGGGGTACGGCTTGCCCCATATGAAAGGGCAAGGACGGGGAGATTGCTTTGTAGAAATCGGCATAGACGTTCCTACAAAGCTGAACGATAAACAAAGATCGCTTGTGGAATCGCTTGCCGAGGCGGGGCTCTAGTCGGAGAGCACTTCGCGCCGTTCGCCGGCAAAACGTTAAGGATAATTCGGGACGCTGATAATGAACAGGTTGGGTTCATGATGAAGGCCCTGTGCGTTTTCTCAGGGGGTCTGGACAGCATGCTTGCTGCAGCGCTCGTCCGAGCCCAGGGCATCAATGTCCTGGCGCTTTTTTTTGAGACCCCTTTCTTCACATCCAAAAGGGCTCAAGAATCCGCTCGCTCCATGAATCTACCATTCAGAGTGGTGGATCTCACTGCTCGTCACCTGGAAGTGGTCAAGCATCCAAAGCATGGCTACGGTGGCAACATGAACCCTTGCATAGACTGCCACGCGCTCATGTTTCGAGTCTCCGGCGAATTGCTTCAAACCGAGGGAGCGAGCTTTGTCATATCGGGAGAGGTGCTGGGTCAGAGGCCCCTCTCTCAAAACAGGCATGCCCTTTCCAAGATCGCCTCCGAAAGCGGCATCGGTCCGATTCTCTTGAGGCCCCTTTCGGCAAGACTCCTCCCTTTGACCATTCCGGAAGAGAAGCGATGGGTGAGAAGAGAGCTTTTGATGGATTTTCAGGGAAGATCCAGAAAGCCCCAAATACAACTGGCCAGCAAACTGGGCGTCGACCGGTATCCTTCTCCGGGGGGAGGCTGTTTGCTGACCGACAGAGCCTTCTCCAAACGGCTGAGAGATCTCTTCACCCACGACAAGGACGCCTGTTCAAGGGAAATCGAACTCCTGAAATTGGGAAGGCATTTCCGGATCGGTTCCGCCAAGATCGTGGTTGGAAGAAACAAAGGGGAGAATGAGGCCATTCTGGCGCTGTCCAGGGATGAGGATCTCGTCCTTGAGGCCGTATCGTCGCCGGGGCCCACTGTGCTGGTCTCAGGGGAGATTACCCGGGAGGGTGTCGACCTGGCTGCAGCGATTACTCTGGCCTATAGCGACGCCCGGGTCCCGACGGATGTCCTACTCAGAGGAAAAGGAGGGGAGATGAACATCAAGGTGGCTTTGCAGGACAAGGAGACGTTCCGGCCCTACATGATTTAGCCCGAATCGTTCCCAAAGGTCTATTCGTCTCATCGGAACATCCGAATTCGGTAAAGCTCCTGTGAACGCGGATCGATATGAAATCGACCCATTACTGTCTGAGGATCCTTTCAAGGAAGGACTTGTTCCTCAATTCTTCCAATCCATCGAGACGCGCCTGTAATGCTTTTTGATGGATGACCAATTCTGCCTGAGTTTTCTCCTGCTGGTCTGCCAGCTTATAGGCATTCAGGTCCAACTCCATAAGCTTCACCTTGTTTGGGTTCTTCGCCCCGCTCTCTTCGATCCTCTTGATTTCCTTCCGCACTGCCTCCAGTTGCTTCGTGAGAGTGATCAGTGTCTCCTCTCCTTCACGAATTTGTGTCCTGGTATGATCGATTTTTTTCATCATGGAGTTTTCCGTTTCCATTGTGAGCACCAGGTATCCAAAAGCAGCCACGCAGACCATGATGAACAGGGCGAGGATCTTGAAGGCGAGTTTGAATGTGGACGCAAAAGATTCATACATGGATCTCAGCTTGCTCAAAAAAAGCACGATGGAGTCCATGGTCGTGTAGGTGACGGGGAGTCCCTCAACCCTCTTCTCCAGATCCTTGATTCCCCGCGTCAGGAACAGGATCCCCTCGCCCAGTTCCTTGCCAAGAGCTCCTTCCGAACACCTCATTCGAACCGATTTTTCAGATTTTTTGAGAAGCTTGGCTATGTTGGAAACCCTCTCCAGCCGCTCGTCCAGATCGAAGTCCTCGGGGGGCTTACCCACAAATCGCCTCTTGATGTGTTCGATATGGGTTTTGACGAGCCTGAGGTCTTTTTCGATGCTGGTTCCCGTCTTTTTTAGAAAAGGCTCTTCGCAAAGGTATTCTTTCGCCATGCTCAGCATGACCCCTTTGTCCTTGATTTCATTCAGGGCTTGAACAGCATCTCGAGCTACCTTCTCTGTGCCCATCAACTCGATTCTCCTCTTTCAGATGAGAATGCCTGGCCAAACACACCCGGAGCGGATTCCCGTGAACAGTCGGCGGTTGCCCGTAACTCAGGCGCCTCAGCTTAGAACCCGTTTCCACCGTGTCATGAGCCTTTCAGCGGAAAGGCGGCCCAGGCCGTTTCTCTCCATGAACTGCTCAACATCGTATCGGTTCCCTTGCTCCCACCAACGTTTCAGGATGTTTTCCGTTTTTGGATTGAACATCCATTGGGAGCCGTTGCGCTCTCTCAGGTACTCCTCCATTGCAGCCTCGGCCCACCAACCGAGGATGTAGTCCAGGCTGTAGAACTCAGGGGCAAGGTCAAAGAGGTGGCTTTCAGGTTGATAAATGAACCCTGTATATCGCGTCATCAATTCAGCGTAAGGCCTTCCGTCAGAAATGTCGCCCCTGGAAAACATCTCAAATTCTGAAATAAACTTGGCCCCGTACCGCCTGAATACGGACAGATCCCTCAAGACTTTGTAATAGTAGAGGGTCTCCGAATCCTCAGGTTTTAAGCCCAGGTATTCGTCGAGAAAGGGAGGGGATATGCCGATATTCTGGAGCAGGAAGGCAAACGATTCAGAAAGGCTGAAGGAGGTGGCCATATCCCGATCAACCATCTCAAGATCCGGAGATGTGAAAACAGCAGACAGGCCATGACCCAGCTCGTGATAGAGGGTTTCCAAATCCACCCATCCCCCCTCCGGTTTCATGAGGATGTAGACTTCCTCCGGCACCTGCAAAATGAAGCACATGGCCTGAGCGCTCTTTCCCGCCTCGGATCCGAGTTCCAGATAAAGGCCTGGTGTCTGATCGAGGTCGATTTTCCAGCAGGCAAAAAAGCTTTTCAGGTCCTCAACTTTTCTTTGGGGAAAGAAAACGTCAAAATGGCCGAGACCCAACAGATGAATGGCGTCAAAGCGCGTCAGCTCACCCACTGGCAGTCCGAAGGATTGTTGAAGCCACGCTTCCATGGCTTGGAAATACATCTGTTCTGTCTGCTCCAGGAGATCTTTGATGGCCTCATAGTAAGAGCGATAGTCAATTCCCTTCTTCACACGGCAGTAATCCAAATAAGTTTCGAATCCCAATTCCTCCCGAAGTATTCCCAGAAGGATATTCCAGTAATTCAGCGCAAAAGGCTTCAAAAACTTGCAGAGGGCCCCAGTCTCTCTCTGAAGAATTTGTCTTTCCTCATACGTACTGCCTTTTTGGCACCATGGGATAATGTCCCGAAAGTAAATCTTCTTCCCGTTCACGTGGGCCACAGCCCCGCGCATCCAAGAGCGCATTTCGCTCTCATGGGGAAGCAGTTCCCTCTGAAGATAATGGTCGATTAAGGCGTGTTTCAGACGTGTCGTAGAGGTTCCAGGCTCGAATTGATCGATACGCGACAGCGTGTCCAAACTGATAAAGCTTTCATATCCTTCATAGATTCGATAGGTCTCGAAAGGCACCTTGTCCCCCTTCCAAAGGGCAAGGACCTCCATTTTCCATCGATAGTTGAGGTGATAAAGGATGTTCTCGATATCTGTCAGGCTTAGACGGCCTTTCAAGAAAAACCTCTATAAAATGATCTGAACCGTGAAAAACCGGGAAGGCGTTGTTCAATCAAGGGAATTATAACATCGATCGTTGAAAGGGGCAACCAGATTGCTGCGTTCACAAGGGTTCCTGAGACACATGGGCGGATATGCCGGTCCCCGGCGAGAAGGGTCTCGAAAGGTGGACCGCGGACCACAATCTGGTCTGAATGACTGAAATCCCCATCGGGACCGCAGGAGAGTAGCCTGCAATTTTACAAACTCGCTCTGAACCAATCAGTCGATCGCATCGGCCGGGCAATTGCTGATACATGTCATACACTGAATGCAGGCGCTTTTGTCGATTTTGGCCGGTTCTTTTTTCCTCCATGTGATGGCTTCGGCAGGACAGGCTCTGAAACAAATACCGCATTTCGTGCACTTCTCTTCGTCAACTTCAAATTTAACCAGTGCGGCACACCTCTTGGCCGGGCAGCTTTTTTCAAAAATGTGGGCCTCGTATTCATCCCTGAAATACTGCAAGGTTGAAAGGACCGGATTCGGTCCCGTTTGCCCCAGACCGCAAAGCGCGGCGTCCTTCACCATTGCACTTATTTCTTCCAGGGTTTCGAGATCCTCCGCGGTGCCTTCCCCCCTGGTGATCTTCTCCAGGAGATGAAGCATTCGTCTGGTTCCCTCACGGCAGGGGGTGCACTTTCCGCAGGATTCATCCTGAATGAAATCCATGAAGAAGCGGGCCATATCCACCATGCACGTTCGATTGTCCATCACGATCATTCCACCGGATCCCATGATGGCTCCCACCTTGGCAATGGACTCGAAGTCCACAGGGGTATCGATCTTCGATTCAGGCACGCACCCACCCGAGGGGCCTCCAAGTTGAACGGCTTTGAACTTTTTCTTTTTGGGGATACCCCCACCGATATCAAAAATGATGGTTCTCAATGAGGTCCCCATGGGCACCTCAACCAGGCCGATGTTTTTCACGGCACCCGTAAGGGCAAAAACCTTGGTGCCCTTGCTCCTCTCCGTCCCCACGCTGGCATACGACCGGCCGCCTCGGAGGATAATCTGGGATACATTGGCGAAGGTCTCCACATTATTCAGGATCGTCGGCTTCTTCCACAGCCCCTGGTGGGCAGGAAACGGGGGCCTTGGACGAGGCATGCCCCGCTTCCCCTCGATGGATTGCATCAAGGCGGTTTCCTCGCCACAGACAAAGGCGCCTGCGCCCTGGTAGACTTCCACTCGGAAGTCAAAGCCGCTTCCAAAGATGTTCTCTCCCAAAAGGCCGTGTTCCGTAGCCTGCGAGATGGCCAGGTTCAGTCGCTTGACGGCCAGGGGATATTCGGCCCTGCAGTAGATGTAGCCCTGGTGTGCCCCGATGGCTTTGGCTGCAATGAGCATTCCCTCCAAAACTGCGTGTGGGTCCGCTTCCAGTACACTCCTGTCCATGAAGGCACCGGGATCTCCCTCATCGGCGTTGCATAACACGTACTTCACATCCCCTTGAGACTTGCTGGCGAATTCCCACTTCATACCCGTAGGGAATCCGGCTCCTCCGCGACCCCTCAGGCCCGACATCTTTACCTCCTCGACGATAGCCTCCGGAGTCATTTCAAGGAGCGCCTTGGCTGCTCCCTGGTATCCGTCGCGGGCGATGTATTCTTCGATTTTCTCCGGATCCAGCCCCTTATTGCGCAGAACAATAAACTTCTGATGGCTGAAAAAGGGGACCTCCTCCAGATAGGGAACCGCCTTTTCCTGCTTTTCCTTCTTTTCTCTCGATGTGGCTTTATCCTGACTCATGGATGCATTCTCCGAATTTTGCAAATAGCTGCTGCGTCAAAAATCACGCAGTGAAGATGAAGGCCCGTTCAACCACCCTAACAAGGTCCTCCTTCTGGGAAGGCCAGGGCCACGAAGCTGCGGCGCGCTGAGCCCGGCCTCGCCCCTGAGATTCCCTTCCGCGAGGGCAAAATGGGTCATGATGAACGGTCCGACCTTCGGGTGGAAACCTTCACTTGATCCGAGCCACTGCGTGTTCCCTCTGAATTTGCCCTTTGAGGATGTGGCCCTTGTAAATCTGACGCATTTTCTCTCCGTTCAACCCGCCATAAAGGACCGCTTCCTCCCCGAGGCGACGAACCGTTACGTTCGGTTCACTGCTGCACATTCCCATGCAACCGGAAATCACCACGTTGATGTCTTTCCGTTTGGATTTTTCTATCTCCTCCTGCAGGGCTTCCAGCACCTCATTGCCTCCAGCCGCGATGCCGCATGTGCCCAGATGGACGATTACCTCCACCCGGTTTCCATCCTCGCTCAAGGCGCGAGCTTTCAGCGCTCTCTCCTTGATCTTCAACAAATCTTCAACGCTGCTAATCTTCACCATACTCCCTGGGACTCCTTCGTGTGAGTTGGTTGCGCCCGGTCGCGGGCTATTCGTACCTTTCCAGGATCTTCAAAGCGCTCTCCGGAGTCACGCCGCCGTGGGTGTCTTGATCGACGACCATCACCGGAGCCAGTCCACAAGCGCCCAGACAGCGAACCGCCTCCAGGGAGAAGCGTCTGTCGTCGCTCGTGTCCCCCACCTCCAATTTTTGAACGGCCTTGAGACGATTCAGAACCTCCTGGATCCCTCGCACGTAACAGGCGGTGCCCAAACAGCACTTGATGGTGTGCCTGCCCTTGGGAACCATGGAAAAGAAGGAATAAAAGGTCACCACGCCGTAAACGGCACTTCCGGCGACATTGAGATGGGAAGCGATATAGTCCTGTAACTCAACCGGAAGATATCCCACGATGCCCTGGCACTCTTCCAGGACGGGAATGAGGCACCCCGGCTTGCCCTTATTGCGGGCGATGACTTCATCGACCTGCCTGATCACCTCCGGTGTGAGGTCGGAATTCGTGGACTGAAGGTCTTCTACATGATCGTTCATCGTGTAAGCTCCTTGCAAGACAACTTCAAGATGCAATTCTTCGGCAGATTTCAAAACATTCCTCATGCTTTCTCTATTTGAATGGCGCAGACCTTGTACTCGGGTATCTTGGCCGTGGGGTCCAACGCTGCATTGGTGAGTTTGTTGGCTGCCGCACGGGCGTAATGAAAGGGAATAAAAATGGTTCCCTTGACCGCTTTCTCCGATAATCGAGCCTCCGCCTCGATTTCGCCGCGTCTCGACCTTACCCTGACCACATCGCCTTCCCTGATTCCGTATTGACCGGCATCCGTCCGGGACATTTCAACAAAACACTCCGGAGCGAGCTCGTTGAGCCCCGCGGATTTCATCGTCATGGTCCCGGTGTGATACTGGTAAAGAACACGCCCTGTGGTGAGGTAGAGCGGGTAGTCCTTGTCGGGCAGCTCCGCCGGCGGCAAATACTCAATGGCATGGAATACCCCCAGGCCGCAGGTGAACTGGTCCATATGGAGGCACGGCGTGCCGGGGTGATCCGTCCCGGTGCATGGCCAATGGATGCCGTCGTGCTCAAGGCGACCATAATTGATGCCACAGTAAGAAGGCGTCACCTGGCCGATCTCTTCCATGATCGCCCGGGCTCCCTCGAAATGCATGGGATGTCCCAGTCTTCCGGACAGATCGCAAAGGATCTGCCAGTCTTCCCTCGCTTCACCGGGCGGCTGTAAAGCCTTGCGGACCCGCTGGACTTTTCTTTCAGTGTTTGTGAAGGTTCCTTCCTTCTCTGCAAAGGACGCGGAAGGGAGCACCACGTCTGCCATCTGTGCCGTTTCTGTGAGAAAGATGTCCTGCACCACGAGAAATTCCAGGTTTTCCATGCTCTTTTTTGCATGGTTCAAATCCGGATCCGACACCATCGGGTTCTCTCCGATAATATACATGGCCTTCAGTTTTCCTTCGTGGGCCAGATTCATCATATCCGTCACGGTGAGACCCGGTTTTTCCGGGAGGTGATCGATGCCCCATGCCTTTTCCATCCTCGACCGCACGGCAGGGTCATCCACCCTCTGATATCCTGTGAAGACGTTGGGAAGGGCACCCATGTCACAGGCGCCCTGGACGTTGTTCTGACCGCGGAGAGGGTTCACGCCGCCTCCCTGGACGCCCACGTTGCCGCAAAGCATGGCCAGGTTGGCCAACGACTTCACATTATCCGTCCCGGTTGTATGCTGGGTAATCCCCATGGCGTAAAGGATGGAAGCAGCCTTGGCGCCGGCATACAGGCGGGCCGCCTCGATCAAGTCCCCTTTGGGAATTCCGGTGATATCCTTCACGTAATCGGGGGTATACTTCCCCACAGTCTTCTTTAACTCGTCCAGGCCGACGGTTCGGGAAGTCACGTAGTTTTCGTCATATAACCCTTCCTCGATGATCACATGCATCATCCCGTTGATCCAGGCCACATCGGTCCCCAGATCCTGTCTCAACCAATGGGTGGCGAAGCGGGTGATGGGGATTCGTCGTGGGTCGACGACGATCAGCTTTGCCCCTTTTCTTGTGACGGCCCGCTTCACGTAAGAAGACAGAACGGGGTGGTTCTCGGTGGTGTTCGACCCGGTGATCAGGATCACCTCCGCCTTTTCAATGTCCTCGATGGGGTTCGTCATGGCTCCACTTCCGAACGCAGCGGCCAGACCGGCCACGGTGGAGGAGTGTCAGAGCCGTGCACAATGGTCGATGTTGTTGGTCCCGATAACCGCTCTTGCGAATTTCTGTGCCAGGTAGTTTTCTTCGTTGGTGATTCGAGCGCTGCTCAGGATCCCGATGGAGTCCGCCCCGGCCTCTGCCCTGATCTCGTTCAACTTGTCCGCCACAAGGCTCAGAGCCTCATCCCACGTAGCTTCCCGGAATCCTCCGTCTTCGCGGATCAAAGGCGTCTTCAAACGCTCCGGATGATGAATGAAATCGTTGCCAAAACGGCCCTTTACGCACAGGCTTCCGTAATTGGGACCCACGGACTCTACACCGGAAACCTTTACGACACGGCCATCGCTTACATGGAGGTACATCTGGCATCCCACGCCACAATAGGAACAGGTCGTACGCACTTTCTTGGCGTCGGCCGTCTCCGTCCATCCACCCGGTTGCTGCTTGGGAATCAAAGCACCCACCGGGCATGCCTGCACGCATTCCCCGCAAAAAACACAGTCCGAATCCTTGAGGGCACGATCTCCTTTCGCCACGATCTTCGCAGACGCCCCCCTGTATCCGAAGCTGATGGCGTTGTTCACCTGGATTTCATTGCAGGCCTGGACACAACGACCACACAGGATACATCGGGAAAAATCCCGAAGAATGAACGGATTCACGTTTTCGATGGGATAACGGGTATCCAAAGGGGTGAAAACATTCGATCTTATCTGATATCGAATGGCAAGCTCCTGAAGCTTACACTCTCCGTAAGCGGGACAGCGGTCTTGGTGCTCCTTCTCTGCCAAGGCCCGCAACTGGAAATCCGTCCAGGAATCCATATCCAGATCCTGAACGAGACAATTGTGATGTCCCGAGGCCAAAAGCAGCTCCAAATTCAGACGGCGGGTCCTGATCACTCTGGGGGTCTCCGTCCTGACGACCATGTTGGGCGCGGCCGGTGTAGCGCAGGAGGCCACAAGGGTCCTGGCCCCTTCCACCTCAACCAGGCAGATCCGGCATGCGCCGGTGGGTGACGCACCCTTGAGATAGCAAAGAGTCGGAATGTCGATTCCGTTTCGGGACGCCACCTCAAGGATCGTTTCACCCGGAGTGAAGGAAAGCTCCTTCCCATCAATCACCAGGGTATGATTTGATTCCATATCCTCTCCTAATCCCCTGAAACGCGGTATTTTCAACTTTTTAGAGGGCAAAAAAATGCCCCCTCCTACGAGCGGTGCCGAGTATACAAAAAAGAATTTCCTTTTTCAAAGTTTTTCTTCCCATGGGGAAAGTCAATACCTTTAGATTGTTCCTTTAAGGCACCCCATGTGGGGGTGACCGGAAGAGGAGGATCGGTGAACGATGGGCTTTTCCATGGATGCACTCTTCCGAAGAGGACCCTTAGCAGACATCCTAAAACACGCTGCCGGTGCTCGCTTTAATGGTAGCCAGCGGAAAACCGTGGATTTTTTCAGTTGATTTGTTCATAATTTTGTATATATATAATTATGTATAAAAGAACTTTAGAACTGGACAGACTTGGGCACGCCCTAGAGCCCCCGATGCGTCAGAAACCACACTCATTTCCATTTTCCCAAGGATGACCAGGAAATCAAAGAAGTAAAGGAGTAATAGAAAATCATGGACTTTTTCTTGTTCGTTGAGGGCCCTCTTCTTTGGATCGCTTTCTTGACATTCATCATCGGCAGCCTTTTGAGGGTAGGGCTCTTTTTGAGCGTTTCTCGAAAAATGGATAGGATCATCTACCGGCATTTCCGCTGGAAATACGTGATGGCCACATTTCTTCGCTGGCTGCTCCCGATCAATAAGGATGTGGCGAAGAACCCCGTATTCATGATCCTGGCTTACGTATTCCACATCTGCCTCATCGTCGTTCCAGTCTGGTACTCCGGCCATGTCGGCCTATGGGAGGAGTCCCGTTTTGGATGGTCCTGGGCGTCTATTCCCGATGCTTTGGCCGACTGGATGACCATCGCCCTCGTGGCCATTGCCGTCTTCTTTCTCCTGAGGAGAGTGATCTCTGCGGATATTCGGCTTCTGTCCACCTTTTCAGACTATCTTCTTATCCTGGTGACGGCGCTCCCCTTTTTGACCGGATATTTTGCAGCCCACAGCACCCTCGGCAGTATTGCGTTCCTGGGAGACAACATGCAGCTCATCCATATGCTCTCCGGCGAACTCATGCTGATCTTGATTCCCTTCACAAAGCTGAGCCACTTCATTCTCTTCTTCTGTTCGAGAGGAGCGACCGCAGTTGAATTCGGTCGCAGAGGCTATTCCGTGTAACGGGTATGGATTGGAGAATCGGTAAGGAGTATGATGATGAATGAAGCCGTAAACGCAAAAGAAGTCATGGATTTCCTGAAACCGAAAATGGGCGCCAGATTCACGATGTGGCAGAGGATCTGTTCCCACTGCGGGCTTTGCGCCAACACGTGTCACTATTACACTGCAAACGGGAATGACCCGCAAATGATCCCCGCCCGCAAGGTCCGGTTCCTGAACGATATCCTAAAGAAAAAGGGCAGGATCGACAGAGACTATCTCAAGAAAGTATATGACACAGCGTATCACGAGTGTAATATGTGCCGACGTTGCACGCTGTTCTGTCCTTTCGGCATCGATATCGCCCTGATGATATCCCTGCTGAGGGCCCTTCTCTTGTCCCAAGGCATGGCACCCCAGGGGCTGCTCAAGGCGGTGGATAACTACAAGGAATTCGGGAATCAAATGGCTGTCACCGAGGAGGACTGGGTGGAAACCCTGAAGTGGTGCGAAGAGGAAACGAGGGAAGAGCTGGCCGGGCTGAAAATCCCTATCGACAAAAAAGGCGCTAAAATCATGTACACCGTCAATGCGCGAGAACCCATGTTTTACCCGCAGGACATCATGGAGGCGGCGAAAATATTCCATGTGGCCGGGGAGGACTATACTTTCCCGAGCGACAAGGGGTGGGATGACACCAATCTGGCCATGTTTTGCGGAGACCTGAAGACGGCCAGGATCATCGTGGAAAATACCTTCAAGCGGGCTGAGGAGCTGGAGGTGCAACAAATTGCGATCACGGAATGAGGCCATGCCTATCGAGCGCTTCGGTTCGAAGCGCCCACGTGGTTGGGATATACGCCGAAACAAGAAGTCATTCATTCCGTGGAGCTTTTTGATTCTTACATCCGGGAAGGCCGCATAAGGTTGAAAGAAAGGATCAAAGAGCCCACAACGGTCCAGGACCCTTGCAACGTCGTTCGCAGCGGGGGTCTGGGGGAGGCAAATCGGCATCTGGCAGAATCTCTTTCCGAGGATTTCAGGCCCATGAAATATCAAGGGAATTACAATTACTGTTGTGGCGGCGGGGGTGGCGCCATGCCCATGGGAGGAGAGGCGAAAAAACAACGCCTGAAGTGTGGAAAGGTGAAGATCGAGCAAATCAGGGAGACAGGAGCCAAAATTGTTTTCGTCCCCTGCCACAACTGCATTGACCAGATCAGGGATCTTGCCAAGGAATATGAGGTGGACATCAAGGCCATTCACTTCAAGGAGGCCATTTCCCAGTTGATGGAAATCCCTGAGGAGATGCTTCCCAAAGAGGACGAGGATTGATGGTTGGAGCGATTGGGTCACTGGATCGAAGGATCCGCAAGCTGATTGAAGGGACCCGCCATATGGCTCAAGGGGAGTATGATTACAGGGTGGATGTGGACGGGGATGATGAGATCGGGCACCTGGCCGAAGCCATCAATGAAATGGGGAAGGCCATTGCTGAAAAGCAGGATCAACTCAACAAACAGAGGGACGAATATCAGATTTTGTTCGAAGAGACCCCCTGCTACATTACCGTGCAGGACACGAATCTGAAGCTGATCAGGTATAATCGCCAGTTTGCCGACAAGTTCTCCCCCGAGGCGGGGGAGTACTGCTACCAGGCTTACAAGGGGCGATCCGAGCGCTGCGTGGTATGCCCGGTGATGAAGACCTTTGAAGATGGAAAACCCCATTTCAGCGAAGAGGCGGGACTCAGCAAGAATGGCAAGAAGTCGCACTGGCTGGTGAGGACATCTCCTTTAAAGGCTTCCACAGGGGAGGTCGTCGCGGTGATGGAAATGTGCCTGGATATCACCCACATGAAGTTCTTGGAGAAGGAGGTTGAGAAATCGGAACAAAAGTACCGGAGCATCTTCAATACCATCCCCAACCCCGTGTTCGTGCTGGGCAGGGAGAACTTGGAGATTTTAGACTGCAACGACAGTGTGAAGGCGGTATACGGATTTGAAAAGGAGGAACTTTTGGGCAAACTCTTTCTGGATCTGTTCGAGAAGGAGGATCGGGACCGCTACGCCGCTGAAATGAGGTGTGCCTGCGTGATCAATACGGCCAGGCAGATCCGGAAAGATGGGATGGGCATTTACGTCAATATACGGATTTCTTGTTCCGAGTATGCCGGCAGGCCGATTATTTTGACCACCACCAGCGATATTACCAAGAGGCTCATGGCTGAACAGCAACTGATCCAGGCGAGCAAAATGTCCACGCTCGGCGAGATGGCCACCGGGGTGGCCCACGAGCTGAATCAGCCTCTATCGGTGATCAAGACCGCGAGCAGTTTCTTCATCAGGAAAATCAGGAAGGGGGAACCGATCGAAGGAAAAGTGATCAAGACCCTGGCCGAAGAAATCGACAGCCATGTGGACCGTGCTTCGAAAATCATCAGCCACATGAGGGAATTCGGCCGCAAGTCCGATGTGCTAAAAGAAAAGGTGCAGGTCAACGAGCCCTTGAGAAAGGCGGTGGAAATTTTCCGACAGCAACTGAGACTGAGACAGATAGAGGTCGTGGAACAATTGGGGGAAGATCTTCCCTTGATCCTGGCGGACCCCAATCGGTTAGAACAGGTTTTTGTCAATCTGTTGATCAACGCCAGAGACGCCATTGAAGAAAAACTTGCGCAGGGCAACCACAAGGGAGAAGAAAAAAGAATTTCCCTGAAGACCACCCATGAATCCGGGACGGTTCTTATCGAGATAAGGGATACGGGTACGGGCATCCCGGAACCGATTCTCGACAAGATCTTCGAGCCCTTTTTTACGACCAAAAAAGTGGGGAAAGGGACGGGACTCGGGCTTTCCATCAGTTACGGTATCGTCCAGGACTATGAAGGAAAGATCCGGGTTAAAACCCGGCAGGGCGAGGGATCGAGCTTTATCGTTGAGTTTCCAGCGGCGGATGGGAATTGATGGCAGAGCAAATCCTGCTGGTTGATGATGAGGAAGGGATCCGAAAAGTCCTCAGCATAGTTTTGGAGGACAGCGGCTATGAAGTTGTGACCGCCAAAAGCGGGGAGGAGGCCCTGGATCTTTTCAGAGAAACCCACCCACCGATCGTATTGACGGATATCAAGATGCCGGGGATGGACGGGATTGAGGTTCTCCGAAGAATCAAGGAGCAAAGCCCGGAGACGGAAGTCATCATGATTACGGGCCATGGGGATATCGATCTGGCCATCCAGAGTCTGAAGTTTGACGCCACGGACTTTATCACCAAGCCCATAAACGACGATGTCCTGGAAATCGCCCTGAAAAGGGCAAGGGAGAGGATGGCCTTCAGAAGCGAACGAAAGCGGTACACGGAAGACCTCGAAAAGCTTGTGGAGGAAAAGACAGGAAAACTGGTACAAGCGGAACGGCTTGCCGCCGTTGGACAGACGGTTTCCGCACTCGCCCACAGCATCAAGAATGTCATGGGTGGCCTGAGAGGAGGAGAATTTGTCCTGGAGAAGGGCATCGAGTTAAGAAACGAAGAGTACCTTCGTCGGGGCTGGGGCATGGTGAAAGGAAATCTGGACAGAATCAGGGAGATGGCCCTTGATCTCCTGCGCTATGGGAAGGACAGGGTGCCCGAGTTCGAAGCTTGCGATCCAAACCGGCCGGTGAGGGAGGTGGCCGATCTGATGATGGATCAGGCTCGTAACCACGGCATTTCACTCGTGTTGGATCTGGACGAGAGCCTGCCTCCAGCTTGGTTCGATCCGGAAGGAATCCACCGGTGCATCCTGAATCTTGTCACAAATGCCGTGGATGCCTGTGTAGACCTTGAGTGCTCCCGGCGCCAGGGGCAGGTTATCCTGCGTACCCTGAAAAGCCGGCATTGGGCCGTGGAGTATCAGGTGGAGGACAGCGGATGCGGGATGGATCAAGAGACCAAAGGCAAAGTATTTCAAGCATTTTTCAGCACCAAGGGCAGCCGGGGTACCGGTCTGGGATTGATGATCACCAAGAAGATCGTGGACGAGCATGGAGGGACCATTGATTTTGAATCGGAGACGGGGAAGGGGACCAGGTTCGTAATCCGTCTCCCCGCCAAAAAGGCGACAACACAGGCGAATGCCGGCTCTCAATTGCTTTAGATGGGTGCGACGGGAGGTGGGTCATGCCCTCTCCAAGAACCCGGTTTTGCTGCAACCTTCCAAAATCCGTCCAGGTACGCCGGTGAAGATCAGCACTGAGCCAATCCACGAGAGGAGTTTCACCATGATAGAATACAAGAATATCCTGTTTTGCACCGACTTTTCTGAAGACGCCAACATTGCCTTTCTGCACGCTCTGGATATGGCAAAGAAATACGGTGCAAGTTTGCACATTTTGCATGTGCCCCACTCACCCTATACGTATATGAGGCACGTGGTGGACGAGCATCTTCCGCAAGGGGCAGAAGAGGGAGAAGCCTTCTACGACGAGGAGGTGGAGAAAAGGGCCCTGGCTGCCCTGAAAGAACACTACGGGAAAAGGCTGCAAGATGTCCAGAAAGTTCACTTTGCGGTCAAGACGGGGTCCCCTGACGTGGAGATTATACGGTATGCCAGGAAGAACAATGTTGACCTTATCGTCATGGGAGCTCTCGGGAAATCCGAGCAGCACAGGATCGAGCACGGAAGCACTGTGGCCAGCGTCTCCAAGTATGCACACTGTCATGTGATCGCCATCAGGAACCCGGCCAAACGCTATGCGTTGCCTGGACAGTCGGAATAACAGGATCAGCGGAAAAGCGCTGGAGGGAACAGAAAATGGCGAAAAAAATTCTTGTTGTGGACGATGAATTGGACATGAGGACTTTTATTACCACCTTGCTGGAGACAAGCGGCTTCGAGCCTCTTTCAGCCGTCAACGCCAAGGAAGGACTCGAAATTGCCCGTCGCAGCAAGCCTTCTTTAATCATCCTGGATGTGATGATGCCGAAAGAGAGCGGAATCGCCATGTACCGGGAATTGAAAAATGATCCGGAGTTGAAGGACATCCCGGTGATCATGCTATCGGCTCTTTCCAAAAAGACTTTCTTTCACTCCCAGAAGGTTCTGGATGAATATAAAGGGGAAAAAATCCCTGATCCTGCGGCCTATATTGAAAAACCGCCGGAGCCGGACGAACTGCTGGAGGAAATTAGAAAGGGATTGCAGTCTCCATGAAGAAACCCGTTGGGATGGAAATTCCGCATAAGGAACCGAGCAAAAGAGAGAAGAGGTTGGATGAGATCTCATCCGGATACCCCATCGGCACAGTATCCAAACGAGCCCACCTGTCCCAGAAGACCATAAGGGACTACGAAAAAATGGGACTGATCCATCCCAAAAGGGATCCTCGAACAAACAACCGGATCTTTTCTGATTTTGAGATCGAGCAGATCCAGCAGGTAAAGCACCTCATCCATCATGAGGGACTCACACTGCCTTGCATTCGACGTATGCTGCAGCTGGCTCCATGCTGGAGGATTTTTGATTGCGCTGTGAAGGAAGACTGCCCGGCCTATCAGTTTCCCCATGAGCCTTGTTACGAGGTGCGAAGCAAAATGGAGACCCTCTGCAAAGGTTCCTGTGACCAGTGCGGCGTTTTCATCAACCGCTTTTCCAGGAAAGAAAAAATCCTGGAAAAACCTCCCGAAAGGTCTTCACCAAACTAGGTGCTGCGAGGTCCGGGCAGTGCTACGATGGGGTATGGAGAAAATGCGTCAAGAAAACTGGAAAGTACTCGTGGTAGACGATGAAGAAGGCATTCGTAAGGTGATGTCCATCACATTGGCGGATGCAGGCTACCAAGTCTTGACGGCAGAAGATGGAGCCAGCGGCATGCGCCTGTGCCGGGAGGAGTCCCCTCAGATCGTCATCACGGATATCCGTATGCCCGGCATGGACGGCGTGGAACTGCTCAGGAGAATCAAGGAGGAGGACCCCGATAAGGAAGTCATCGTGATCACGGCCTTCGGGGAACTGCAAATTGCCGTTGAGGCCCTGCAGCTGGATGCCTCTGACTTCATTACGAAACCCATTTATGAGGAGGCCCTCTTTATTGCTCTGGAGCGGGCTAAAAACCGATTCGCGACCCGAAGGAAACTCCACGATTACACCACCCTGCTGGAAGAAAGGTGGATGGACACGGCCGATGAGCTGGCAAGGACCATTCGCTTTCAGAAGAACCTGGTCCATAACTCCATCGATGGGATCATTGGATGGGACAACAGGGGGACCATCGTCACATTCAACAAAAGCCTGGAGAAAATGCTCGGGTACGCTCAGGAGGAGGTACGGGGAAAGATGACCTTCGAGCGGTTTTTCGGTAGGGAGGAAGCTGAGAGATTCAAAAAGGCACTTCTTGCCGAGGAGCATGGAGGCAAGAACCGCCTCCACCTTTTTGAGGCGAACCTACTGGATAGGGGGGGAGAAAAGATACCGGCCCAGCTCACTGCGACGCTCCTTTTTGAAGAAGACGCCGAAATTGGCACAGTCGCCTTTGTCAAGGACCTGAGAGAGATCAGGAGGCTTGAACAGGAGTTTGACCACCAGTCCCGCATCCTCCACCAGGACAAAATGATGTCATTGGGCAGGCTGGCCGCCAGTGTGGCCCACGAGATCAATAATCCGCTCTCAGGGATGCTCAACTACCTCCTCCTCATGATCAAGATGGTGAAACGGGGACCGTTGGAGCGGGAATCCGCTGAAAAGTTCGAAGGGTATCTGTCGCTCATCGAGGGCGAGGTCAGGCGTTGTTCCCAGCTCGTCTCCAATTTGCTCGCCTTTTCCAGGAAATCCGAATTGGAATTCAGTGAAATCGATATAAATGGGCTCCTCAAGAAGTGCGTTCTCCTCAGTCAACACAAACTCAGCTTGCAGAATATTCAGATAAGGACTTACCTGGATCCCGCGCTTCCAAAGATCTGGGGCGATTTCAATCAGATTCAGCAATGCGTGATCAATCTGATCTTTAATTCCATCGATGCGATGCCCAGGGGTGGGACTCTCACGCTGAGGAGCGCATGTTTCCCTCAAAGGGGGACCGCTGAAATTCAAGTGATAGATACGGGATCCGGGATTGCCAAGGAGGACATTCCTAAGGTTTTCGACCCCTTCTTCAGCAAAGGCAAGGAGGGGAAAGGGGTTGGTTTGGGTCTTTCCACCGTCCGCGGGATTATAGAGCACCACAAGGGCAGCATCCACCTGGACAGCGATCCGGGTAAAGGGACGGTCTTCACGATGGGAATCCCTCTCGGCAGGAGTAACGTGTAAGGGACCTCTTCGGTTAGAAAATGCGCCCACCGGCTGTAGCCTGGAGAAACGGTTCTCTAAGGCAAGGTTCTCATGGAGCTCTCCCCGAACCTCATGGGGCGGCGGCTTTCATGTCTCCATGGGGGAGGGAACGATGCCCGGCAGAATCTCGGCACGGCGGGACCGCACTGAAATCAGCCGGGAGGTTCTGCAAAAGCGGCAGAGGAAAGGCTGCTATTTGAGCGCCGACCCGGGTCTTCCGAGAACTCTTTTCTTCTTGCTGTCGCGGTTGATGTAGATGCCGCATTGGTCGCAGGGTCCGGTACACAACGTGCCCAGAACCGCCCTGATTTCATAGCAGGGCCTGTTTGCGTGCTTATAGGCCGGGCATTGTTCCTTGACCTCACAATCAAAGATATTCCAGCAGGGAGCCAGTTGGAACAAACGTCGAAGGCAGGACAGCGTCAACCCCTCGTGGTGGACAAGGTGGGTGATTTGCCGGATTTGCTCCACTTCGAAGTCCGAGTATATCCGGTTCTTTGTCCGGGGATCCCTCCTTGGTTTGATCAAACCCATCCGTTCATAATCCCTAATGGTTTTCTGGGAAAGATCCACCATCCTGGACACGGAACCGATGGGGTACCCCTCAGACTCACGATTCTTCCTTTTATTGGCCACGATGTGTTGCAACAGAGACCCTCATAGGGGAAACTTGCAGCGAGAATCATTCACTTTTCGGAGAAGAACGAGAGCATCGCCGGGGTCTTGAAGCATGGGTTACAGACCCGGATACCCTCTCTTGAGAACACCTCTTTGCAGCCTGACCCTGATTGTTTTAAGAAGCTTCTCCTCGTCAATGGGCTTCTCCACGAACTCATCCACAGGAAAATAGTCATCATCCCCCCACTGATCCAGGTGGACGCCCAGCTCATCGCCCATTGCGGATATTCCGATAATGGGTATATTCTTCAGGTCCGGATTGGACCGAAGCACTTTACAAACGTCGAAGCCGGAATACAGCGTTTCCATCATCACATCCAGCAAAATGAGATCAGGGCGCTCCTTCTCGATCACTTCAAGTCCCTCCTGCCCGTTCTTGGCCGTCAGGGTCTCAAACCCATTTCGCTTGAGAAAGGTCTCCATGGTGAACCGAAAATCGGGGTTGTCATCGATAATCAGCACCTTGGCAGGCTTATTCATTTTACCGCCTCCTTGCAAAGTTGATTGACCGCTCAGGGCAATCCGCTCTTGCTGCTTCGAGAGAAAAATACCATGAAAATTGAGGCATTGCAAATGAATGATTGAAGCGAAAGGGTGTCCTTTCCTTTCCAAGGACCGGGCAGCACCGCAGTGGATTCTTTTTTAATAATCCAGCGGTTCAGGGGTTCAGGGTTTATAAGAGAAGGATAACCTCAAACGGCGCGCCGCGTGTGAGCCCTGAACCTCTGAACGGTTAGGTTCTTTTTTTTGGAAAAGAGATGGAGGATCGTTTAGAATCTAGTGGTCCGTGCATTTTCCCGGGCACAGGAGAGGCGGGAACGAACATGATCCTTCTTCAGTCCCTATTCCGGCTCTGAAACCGTTCCCTCGATTTTTTATGGCCTTATCTAAGGAAACAACAAAAATGCAAAGGGCAAAGTGGAAGGTTCTTGCCATCGACACGGATGAAGGCTTGCTGGATGCCATGAGGGCCGTGATGGAGGAAGCAGGGTATGAAGTATGGACCTCAGCGACTGCAGAGGAGGGAATACGGCTTTGCCAGGTGGAAACCTTCCAGGTTGTCATCACAGAAATCGATCTGCCTGGCTGGGAAAGTTTTGAAGTGGCCAGGAGGGTGAAGGAAATGGACCCAGACCCTCAAGTGATCGTGACCACTTCCCACGTGGAAATCGAGTACGCCATTGGCGCCCTTCGGCTGGACGCATCGGACTTTCTCACCAAACCTTTTCCCGACCAGACCCTGCTGGTGGCCCTGGACAGAGCCAAAAAACGCCACACGACCCGCACCAAGCTCCACGACTATGCCGTCCTGTTGGAGGAGAGTTGGATGGAGACGGCGGACGAGCTTTCAAAGATGATCCTTTTCCAGGAGAATCTCATCGATAGTTCCATTGACGGGATCATGGCTTGTGACAGCACCGGCACGACGGTCACCTTCAACCAAAGCATGGAGGCGATGCTGGGCTACTCCCAGGAAGAGGTGTGCGGAAACGCGCCCCTCGGTGGTTTCTTCGAAGAGGGCGAGGCAAAGGCCTTCTTCGAAAAACTCCGGTCCGAACAATACGGGGGAAAGAACCGACTCCTGCTTTACGAAACTAACCTGGTCGGGAAAAGCGGTGAAAAGGTCCCTGTTCAGCCTTCCGCAACGGTACTATTCGAGGGAGATAAGGAAATCGGCACGGTGGTGGTCTTCAGGGACCTGCGAGAACTCAGAAAACTGGAACAGGAGTATGCCGACCAGTCCCTGCTCCTCCGGCAGGACAAGATGATCTCCCTGGGCAGGCTCGCCGCAAGTGTGGTCCATGAAATCAACAATCCTCTTTCGGGCATCCTGAACTATGTCCGCCTGATGATCAAGATATTGAACCGGGGCGCCCTGACCCCCGACGCAGTTGAAAACTTCCAGAGATACCTTGCCCTTATTGAGAGTGAAACCAGCCGGTGCTCCCAGATCGTATCGAGTCTCCTCGCGTTTTCCCGGGAATCGAGAATGCGCTTGGGTGAAACCGATATCGGTGAACTTTTGCAAAAATGTGTTCTTCTCAGTCAGCACAAAATGGATCTTCAGAATATTCAAGTCAAGACTTGCCTGGATCCGGGGCTCCCAAAGGTCTGGGGAGACTTCAATCAGATTCAGCAATGCGTAATCAACCTGCTTTTCAATGCCATGGATGCCATGCCCCAGGGAGGTGAGCTTACGATCGGCAGTTCCATGGACTTCAAGGAGAAAACAGTGCACATTCGGGTGGAGGATACAGGGTGTGGCATCCCTGAGGAGGACATCGGCAGAATTTTTGATCCCTTTTTCAGCAGAGGCAAGAAAGGGAAAGGGGTGGGTTTGGGATTATCCACCGTTTACGGGATCGTGCAGCGCCACAGGGGTTCCGTGGAGGTGAGGAGCGAATTGGGCAAAGGGTCGGTTTTTACGATCAAACTTCCCGTGGAAAGGGTGGAGAAGTGATTTCCTTGGACCGCCCGGAGGCAGGAGATGAAAACGGATGAGTGATCCCATAAAAATCCTCCTCATTGACGACAACTCCGACTTTCTTTTTACGACGGAGACTTTCCTCAGACGAAACGGTTACAGGGAAACCCTCACCGCTCCGGACGGGATAGAGGGCATCGAACTGTGTCGCAGAGAATCTCCACAGGTGATCATTACCGACCTGCGAATGCCCTGCATGGACGGCCTCGAGATCCTCAGAAGAATCAAGGAGGAAGATCCGGACAAGGAGGTGATCGTGGTGACCGGGCATGGAGAAGTGGAAGCCGCCACTCGGGCGCTGCAGCTTGACGCTTCGGATTTCGTGACCAAGCCGATCAACCACGAGGCTTTGTTGCTTGCCATCCAACGGGCCGAAAAGCGTCACCGCGACCGTAAAAAGCTCTACGATTACACGGTCCTGCTTGAACAGAGATGGATGGAAACGGCCGATGAGCTTGGAAAGATGGTCGTGTTCCGAAAAAATTTAATCGACAGCTCCATGGATGGGATTCTGGGCTGTAACACCAGGGGGACGACCATCATCTTTAATAGAAGCCTGGAAAGGATGCTGGGTTATTCCAAGAACCAAGTATGCGGCAAGGTTCCTTTCGAGCGATTCTTCCAGGTGGGGGAAGCCGAGAGATTCAAGGAAAAGCTCCGCTCGGACGAATACGGGGGGCTGAACCGGCTCCTTCTCTTCGAGACGAATCTGATGACAAAAACCGGGGACAAAATTCCTGTTCAGCTCTCTGCCACCGTTGTTTTCGAAGGGAGAGAAGAGATCGGGATGGTGGCGTTCCTGAGAGACCTCCGGGAGATCAAGCGGCTGGAGCAGCAGTTTGCGGATCAGGCCCGGCTTCTCCAGCAGGACAAAATGATTTCCATGGGAAGGTTGGCTGCCAGCGTTGCCCACGAAATCAACAGTCCCCTTTCAGGAATCCTGAATTACGCCCGCCTCATGATCAAGATTCTCCGCCGGAGATCCTTGGAGCAGGAAGCCGTGGAGAAATTCAAAGGATACCTGGCGCTCATGGAAAGCGAAACGAGCCGGAGCTCGCAGGTCGTATCCAACCTCCTGGCTTACTCCAGGAAGTCCGGGATGGAGCTTGCGAGGATCAATATCAGCGAATTGTTGCAGAAATGCATCATGCTCAGTCAACACAAGGTCCGGCTACAGAATATTCAAATCAAAACCCAATTGGAGCGAAACCTCACAAATGTACGAGGCGACTTCAACCAAATCCAGCAGTGCATCATCAACCTGATCTTCAATGCCATCGATGCCATGCCTGACGGGGGAACCCTGACCTTAAAGAGTTCTCTGAACTCAAGAGACGGGGTGGTGGAAATCCGGGTCCAGGACACGGGCAAGGGGATCGGAGACAATGACCTCCCTCACATCTTCGAACCCCTCTATACCACCAAGGCGGAAGGGGAAAGCTCCGGTCTCGGGCTCCCGACCGTCTACAACATTGTGGAGCGCCACAAAGGAACGATCCTTGTTCACAGCGAGCCGGACAAAGGCACCGTCTTCACCATCAAGTTCCCATGGGACAGGGAAGGCGCAGGCTGATCAAATTCCAAGCTTTGCCCGAAATGAGTGGGTGAGGGCCAGGTTCAGATCCAGTTTCAGCCTCTCGGGCGCAAGGTCCAGCGCCAGGCCAATGAGCTGAGGAAGGTAAAGGATGGTGATGCGCAAGTCCTCACCCCGCACACGAGAAATGTGGGCCTGATACCCATCCTGGTTCATTTGACACATGGGACAGACCGTAACCATGCAATCCGCCCCTTTGGCCGCCGAAAGGATGGCGCCCGTCAATTCCGCCGCCACCTGCTTCTTGGAGGTCATCAGCCCGGCTCCGCAGCATTTGGCTCCCATGGTCCAGGGATGAACATCGGCTCCCAGCGACCTGATCAGCGGTTCCATGGATCGGGGTTCCTGTGGATCGTCGTATGACCCGTACGGGCGAAGGCTCTGGCAGCCGTAATAGGGGGCGACGCGCAGTCCCGCCAGCTTTCGCTTGACGCGGGCCCCGATCCTCTCAGGGCCCAGGTCGTTGGCGAACACATCCAGCAGGTGCCGTGCCCTGGCCCTGCCGCGGTAGATTAAACCCTCCTCGCTCAACGCCGTGTTCACCTTGTCCAGGAGAGCCCGATCCTGATCGGTGTGAATCTCCACGCGCTTCAGGTTGAGGAAGCAGGCGCTGCAGGGGACCAGAATGTCCATTTCCTGGTTGATCTGTTCGGCAAGTGCCAGATTGCGAGCCGGTAACACCATGGACAGCAGGTAGCTCATGGCCTCAGCCGCACTGGCCCCGCAGCAGGTCCAATCCTCGATCTCCGTCAATTCCGCTCCCAAGGCATCCATCACGGCCCTGGTCGATGCATTGTATTCGATCCCGGTTCCCTCCAGAGAACACCCTGGATAGTAGAAGTATTTCATGAGGTCTTCTCCAGTTCTTCCACTTTGCGAAAAAGCCTGTCAAATCTTCCTTCGAAAAACATGGCCTTGCCCTTGTTGTCCTTCACCGCAAGGAGCTGCGGGACATGCAGCGGCAGCTTGCCTTTAAACATGAGCTTCAATCCAAGGGGCGTGAAGCCAAGGGGTAAGAAAGGGTTTTTCATGGTGAAAAAGTACCGGGTCATCAGTTCCATTTCTCTCACCCGGCCATAGCGTTGAACCGTGGCCAGGAAGGATCGATAGAACTGCGTGCTTTTTTTCTCTTCGTCTCTTCCTTCCAAAACGGCCAGACGTTTGATCGCGTGGATGGTCTCGGTTAGAGGAAGCCCTCGCGGACACCGCAGCGTGCAATAGTAACAATTGGAACAGAGCGCAAAGGTCTTACTGGCGAAGATCTCATCCATCTCGCCCAACTGAACCAGTCGCCATAACTGGCGGGGTGTGTGGTCCATGGCGAAGGAGTTGGCGCACGAGCCGCTACAGGTTCCGCACTGCATGCAGGCCCTGATTTTTTCTTGGACGGCGGCCACCGCATTTTCCCTTCGGAGTTTATGGGCCGCGCCGGCGACGGGGTGATTCTGTCTCATCATGGGTCGATCCCCTTTCATAGAAGCTGTTCGAGGGCCGCGTCAATGGCGTCATGCACTTGGCGGGCTCGATAGCCTCGAATCACGGAAGCGCTGTTGGGACACGCTGCGGCACAAGCACCACAACCCTGGCACATGAGCTCGTCCACAACGATGGCTCCCTTGTCCTGATCGTGCCAACGGGCTGTATAGGGACACACTTGCACGCAGCGCTCGCACAGGGAGCAAAGGCTGCTTCGGACTTCCGCTACCACACCGCCTGCGGCCAACCGGTCCCTGGAAAGAATCCTGAGAGCGCGTTGTGCTGCTGCCTCCGCCAGGGCGATGGATTCGGTGATCGACCTGGGTGAATGGGCGATGCCGCACGAGAAAATCCCCTCCTTCAGGAAGTCCACGGGACGCCATTTGGATTCCGCTTCCAGCCAGAAGCCGTCCCGGTTTACCTCCAATCCGAAAAGGGCCCCCAGTTTGCGGGTGTCGTTGGGAACAATACCGGTGCTGAGCACAAGAAGCTCCGGTTTCAGGGTGACTTCTCTCCCCAGAACAGGATCCGTGACAGTGAGGAGCAGTCGAGCTTCCTCAATCCCCACTTGAGGTTTGTGGCCCACGTCGTAGCGAAAGAAAATGATCCCTGCCTTACGCGCCTGCGTGTAATAGGTCTCCAGAAAACCATAAGTCATCATGTCTCTGTAAAGGATATAGACGTCCAGCTCCGGATTCTGGCTCTTGAGGTGGAGAGCGTTTTTGAGAGCGGAAGAACAGCATATCCGGCTGCAGTAATTGCGCGGTTCTTCCCTGGAGTCCACGCACTGGATCATCGCCACGGCCTTGAGGTTTTGAGGATTCAGGGCCCCCCGGGCGAGCTTCACTTCCAGTTCGTGCTGGGTAAGGATCGCCTGGCTCTTCCCATAAGCATAGCTTTCAGTCTTGGCTTCCTTTCCCCCCGTTGCCAGAATCGTGACGCCATGCTCCAGGACTTCTCCCGTGCCGTCCTCTTTTTCAACGGTGGTACGGAAGCGTCCCACAAGACCTTCTGAGTGGACAACACCGGCGTTCCTGTAAACACCGATGAGAGGATGTTTTTCCACCTTGCCGACGGTACGCTCCAGCAGTTCCTGAGGAGAATCGCCCTGAAGAGTCCGGTGGACGAATCGGAGGTTTCCCCCCAGTTCGTCCTCCTGCTCCACCAGGTAGACCTCAAATCCATGATCGGCAATGGCCAGAGCAGCCGTCATTCCTGCGATGCCCCCACCTACGACCAGGGCCTTACGGTTGATTTTCCTTGTCCGAACCGGGGAGGGATCAGCCCCTTCCAGTTTGCTGATGGCCATGGAGATCGCCGAACGGATGTTGCCACTGACCCTTTTTTGGTCTATATTTCTTCCGGGAAAGGTCAAGCTGCGGACGTCCGCAACCTCCATCAGCGCCGGATCGAGACCCACCGATCTCCCCAGCTCCTTGATTTTTCCGGCATAGGCATAGGGCATACAAGCGGAAATGAGGACCCGGTTGGCGTCGCTGCTCCTGATTTTCTCCTGGAGCCGGTTCCAGCCATCACGGGTGCAAACGCGGTCGATCAAATGAACCTGGTTGGCGGATCGATCTTTCGTCAGCCATTCGGCCAAGGAATCCAGGTCCACGCTCTCGCCGAGGCTGCCGCCACAAGTGCAAAGGGAGACCAGAATCCTAGGCATCTCCCTGGATACATCCCGAAACGGCCTTCCGGGGTCAGGCTGTGCCGCGAGGCTCCCACCCCTGGAATGAATCAGTCTGGAAGCGGCCAGGGAGGCGGAATTCGCCTGGATGACCGATTCGGAGATGTCCCGGAGACCGGAAAAGGAACCCGCCACAAAGATTCCTTCCCGGCTGGTTTTGGAAGGGGAGAAGGGCTCAAGCTGACAGAAGCCCCAGGGATTCAAAGCCGCCCCGGTCATCCTGGCAATCTCTTCCGTGCCTTTCGGCGGTCTTTGGCCGGTCGCGAGAACAACCATGTTGAAGATTTCTTCATGGATGATCCCCTGCGGATCGGCGTAAGCGATTCTAAGATCGCCCTCCGAGCCCATCGGGTCGATGGTGTGGACCCGGCTCCTCTCAAACCGGACACCGCATTCCTTTTCTGCCCGATCCCGATAGCGCTGAAAGTCTTTCCCGAAGGTGCGCATGTCCATGTAAAAGACGGCCGCATCCACCTGACGATCCTTTTCCTTGACCAGGATAGCTTCCTTGATTGAGAACATGCAGCAGGCCGATGAGCAAAAATCCGCCCCGGCCCCCTGGTCACGGCAGCCTACGCACTGAAGCCAGGCTATTTTACGGATCTGCTTTCCGTCGCTGGGTCGCAAGAGCCTTCCCTGGTTAGGGCCGGTGCCACTCAACAGACGCTCAAACTGCATGCTGGTCAACACGTTCGGCCTCAGCCCGTAGCCGTAGAGGGTTGAATCCTCGGCCGGATCGAAAGATTCGAAACCAGCGGCAAGAATAATTGAGCCCACTTCAATCTCCCGCCGACCCAAGCCCGCGATCTCCTGATAGAGCTGAAGGATCAGAGGGATCAAGGTGTCCGGGTCGAAGGGTTTCATGAGGTAATCATGGGCGCCCACTTTCATGGCCTCGACGGCGGTCTCAACCGTCCCATAGGCCGTCATCATGACCACAGGGAGGTCCGGATGGATCTCTTTGGACCGCTTGAGCACTTCCACTCCGTCCATACCCGGCATTTTGATGTCCAGCAGCATCAGATGAAAAGGGACCCCGGAGAGCTTTTCCAAAGCTTCGGAGCCGGACTCGGCCATATCCACTTGGAAGCCCTCGTCTTTCAACCACTCCTTGAGGGAATCTCGAACAATCAATTCATCGTCCACCACAAGGATGCGAAAACCCCGGCGCGCCTCTTTTCCGAAGTCCACCGCTCCTGTGGGACAGGTTTTCTCGCATTCACCGCACAGGGTACACGAGGCCATGTCCACCACATAGGTGTTGGGAAGTTGGTGGGGGACAGGCAGATAGATTGCTTTTCTGATGGTGAGACCCTCGTTGAACTCGTCGGGAACTTCAACGGGGCAGACTCGGGCGCACTCTCCGCAGCCCATACAGCGATCCTGATCCACCATGGTCGGTCTCTTGCGCAGTGCGGCACGGAATTTCCCCGGCTCTCCTTCCAGGGCCACCATCTCGGTGGACAGGAGAATGTCAATATTCTCATGAAAAAGACCCTTACGGAGGCAAAACTGGGAGGAGCTGTCCCTCTCCACCAGCGGGAGCATCTTACACATGCCGCAGCGATCCGTGGGAAACTGGTAGTCCAATTGCGTCAGCACACCTCCCAGGTGCGGAGACTTGTCGATCAGTGTCACGTGGTAGCCGGTCTCCGCCAGGTCAAGGGCAGATCGAATGCCGCTAATCCCGCTTCCTACGACCAGAGCCGAGCCGATTTTCCTTCTCATCATCCCTTATCCTCTCTTCTTTTCCACCCTGTTAGTTCTTCCCCCCTGTGACCTCCGGGTATTCCTGCTCGCGAAACACACTGAGAGGGGGATCATCGTCCACACTGCGTCCAGCTTCATACCCGAACGACTTCTGGGTGTAGTTGGCCAAGGTGCGGAAGATCTCCATCACCGGAATGTTGTTGGGACATGCGTTGGAACATTGGCCGCAACCGATGCACGCCGTGCTCATGTGAGCCAGACGGGTGAGGTGGTAAAAGCTCGTATCCGTCGGCATTTTGAGCGCCCCTTTGCGCCTGGCCCAGCGCAGGTACTGGGATGGTTCGTGATCGAATACATCGGTGAGGAAAACGCACTCCTTGCAGTAGCAGACGGGACATGCCACCCGACAGTTGTAGCAGTTGACGCAATTGGCCAGGTAGGCGGTCAGTTTTTTCACATCGCTGATCGCCTCGCCCGTATCTTTGAACATCTGATCCCGATAGGCGGTACGTTTTGCCACAAGAGTGTCGATGGCCTCTTTACGGCTCGAAGGCTCCTCGGTCTCTGTGAGATTGAGCCCGGCCAGCAACGCCTCTCCCTTGGAAGTGTTCGCCTTTAACAAAATGTGGTCTTTGGTCTCCATACCCAGGAGGCCAACAAGCAAATCCGCATTTTCCGGGACAGGGTGCTCGCAGGCCTTGCACGCCGGGGAGATGTCCATGTCTTTGAAGGAGGTGCCTTTCCCCGAGAGAACCTGCGTATAAAACCGAACTGTGGACTGCGTGCCCTCATCTCCTGCAAAACGGGGATAATCCACATTGCTGTAAGCACCATGGCAGTCCATGCCCACCAGGACCACCTCATCCATCCTTCCCTGCTTGAGTTTAACCAGTTCGATAAAGGCCCGAATTTCGCAAGGCCGGAGGACGACCGCCACCCCTCCGCCCACGGGTCGGCGGGTGAGTCTAGAGACCACTTTGGCTGCGTTGACGGGAAATACAGGGGCCAGGGGATCGGCATCCTCGATCTTTTCCGGGTCGGTTACCAGCATAGGCATCACAACGTTCTTCACGGGAAGGCGCTGCGGAACCAGCAGGGCGTCGATGCCTTTATCGTGAAGAAGGCTCTTGAATAATTCTCTAAGAGAGGTCAGGAGATCATGATCCTTCACCTCGATTTTCACTGTCTTGGCCATCGGTTTCCTCCATAAGGCGACGGATTTCTCATCACCTGCTCTGACGGATCATCAGAGGATCATCTGCTCCCTTACCTGTGAGGGGCCCAGATCTTTCATTTCTGCGACCATCTCCCTGACGGTCCTGGCAAAATCCACCCCTTCACTGGCTCCGATCCACGTCAGCTTGATTCGACGCTCGTCAAAGCCGAACCTGGGCAGAATCTCCCTAAGCAACTTGACCCGCCGGCGGGCCTTGAAATTGCCGTTGATATAATGGCAGTCCCCGGGGTGACATCCGCTGATCAGAACCCCGTCGGCTCCCTCCAGCAGGGCTTTGATGACGTACTTCGGGTCCACCATCCCGGTGCACATCATGCGGATCAATCGCAGGTTGGGCGGATAGACCATTCTGGAAGTGCCGGCAAGATCCGCCGCCGTGTACGTGCACCAATTGCAAACAAAACCAAGAATCGTTGGTTCGAACTCTCCCATCCTTCTCCTCCCTTTTTGCAGCAGTGGGAAAATTACACCCCGCAAGATTCATGAAGCCATGGAAGCGATGCTGTCCAGGATCCCGTCAATTTCCGAAAAGACCTGCTTCTCCTTGAAGTGCCTCACCTGGGCGGCCCCGCTCGGGCAGAATCCCGCGCAGCTCCCGCATCCCTTGCACAGCGCCTCATTCACCACGGAAACTCCCCGGCGGTGGTCAAACTCGATGGCCGAATACGCGCAAAGTTCCATGCAGGTCTGGCAACCGGCACACACATCCGGATCAATCCAGGAGATGGTCGGGGAGATTTCCACTTTTCCTCGAGTGGCCAGCGACAGGGCCTTGGCGGCTGCACCCGACGCCTGGGCCACCGTGTCGGGAATATCCTTGGGACCCTGACAGGCGCCGGCTATAAAAACACCGTCCGTGGCGGTTCCGAGGGGTCCCAATTTGGGATGCTCTTCCAGGAAGAATCCGTCGGCGCCCTGATTGACTCCGAAGACCCGGCCCACCACAGAGGCGTCTTTGCGGTTCTCCATGGCGGCACAGAGAACCACCATGTCCACCGGGACCCGGTAGCGCTTGCCGATCAGGGTATCCTCCCCGATAAGGATAAGCTTTCCTTTTTCCTCGGGAGAGGCCGCCATGTCCGTGATTTCGGCAGGTTTCCCCCGGACGAACAGGATGCCTTCTTCTTGACATCGGCGAAAGAATTCCTCGTAGCCCTTACCAAAGCAGCGCATGTCAATGTAGAAATCGTAAACCTTCGTATCATGACCCACCTTTTCCTTGATCAGATGCCCGTACTTGAGCGCATACATGCAGCACACCCGGGAGCAATACTCATGGTAGTTCTGATCCCGGCTGCCGATGCAGTGAACGATGGCCACGCTTTTAGGGGGTCTGGAAAACTCGTCACGCTCGTCTTTGAGAAGAATTTGACCCCCCGTGGGACCCGTGGCGTTGTTGAGACGCTCGAACTCGAGGCTCGTCAAGACGTTCGGGTATTTCCCATAGCCGAACTGCTTCAGGGGAGTGGGATCAAAGAGGTCGTAGCCCGTGGCCAAAATAATGCTCCCGACTTTCACTTCCAGCTCCTCGTCCTTCATGGCATGGTCGACGGCTTTTGCCTCACAGACTTTAACGCATTCCATGCATTCGGAGCAGACGCCACAATTGAGGCAGCGATGGGCTTCCCCTTGGGCGGAGCGCTCATCGAGAGCGTCCTCCACCTCCTCAAAGGTGGAGGACCTGGTTCTCGGATCCCGGTGGGCCGGGCGAGCCCTGGGCAGGGGGGGAAGATCTTCTAAAATCTCCTCCCGGTTCTTTTCCGGGAGCGCCTGGACCGCCTGTTGCTCAGCGTATCCCGCCAGATCCTCCCCCTGAATGTAACGATGAATGCCTTCAGCGGCCTTGTAACCCGAAGCCACCGCTTCGATCACCGAGGCCGGACCCGTGACAGCGTCTCCCGCTGCGAATACCCGGGGAATCGTGGTTTGCATGGTGTACGGGTTCACCTGGAAGGTTCCCCGTCGCGTCAACCGGAGATCCGTGGCCCCTATCACACAACTCACCTCAGGCGTCTGCCCGATGGCCGGAATCACCGTATCGCAATTCATGGCGAATTCAGACCCCTCAACCGGCACAGGGCGTCGCCTGCCGCCGGCATCGGGAGGCCCCAGCTCCGTCTTGATGCACTTTAGTCCCGTCACCCTTTCGGTGCCCAGGATCTCCAGGGGCGCCGTCAGATAATGGATTCTCACCCCTTCAGCGAGAGCTCCCTCAATCTCTTCGGCATAGGCAGGCATTTCGGTCAGGCTTCTGCGATAGACCACATGAACCTCTTCGCATCCCAGTCGAAGCGCGCTGCGTGCCGCGTCGACGGCCACATTGCCGCCTCCCACGACGACCACCCGTTTCCCCGGCTGCGTGTGGTTCCCCAGGTTGACCTCCCTCAGGAAGTCGACCGCGTCATAGACTCCCTCAAGCTCCGCTTCCCCGGGAATGCTCAATCGCATGCTGCCGTGGGCGCCGATGCCCAGAAAGACCGCCTTGAAGCCCTCCTTTTCCAGGTCATCGAGGGAGAAGTCTTTCCCCAGCCTCTGGTCGGTCCGCGCTTCGATGCCATGGCGAAGGATATGAGCGATTTCACGGTCCAGAATCTCCGGGGGCAAACGGTAGTCGGGAATTCCAACCCGGAGCATGCCACCCAGAGCGGAAAGGGCTTCAAACAGGGTCACCTGGTAACCCTTGAGCCTGAGATAATAAGCCGCGGACAGGCCCGCAGGTCCTGAACCGACGATGGCCACTTTTTCCGGCCGATCGTCGATCTTAGGCAAGGTCAGCTCACCCAGGTCCACATGGTCTGAAGCAACCCGTTTGAGATCCCTGATGGCGATTGCTTCATCCAAGCGTTTCCTGCGGCATTCCGCCTCGCATGGGCGAGGACAGACTCTTCCCAGAACGCCCGGCAAGGGCAATCGCTCCATGATCAGGCGCACGGCCTCTTCGTACTTGCCCTGGCCGACGAGCTGGACATAGCCTTGCACGTTGATGCCTGCCGGGCATGTGAGCACACAGGGGGCTCGATCTTTCTTTTCAATGGCATACGTGATGGGCACCGCCTGAGGAAAAGAACGATAAATGGCTTTTCTCGCGACGAGGCCTTCATCCCATTCGCTTGATCTTTCCACGGGGCAGATCCTGGCGCATTCGCCACATCCGGTGCAAACTCCTTCCTTCACATACCTCGCCTTACGACGGATCTTCACGGTATAATTTCCGACAAAACCTGAAACTTCCTTCACTTCGCTATGGGTGTAAAGTTGGATGTTGGGATCTTGCCCTACCGAGACCATCTTGGGAGTTCCGATGCAGGCAGCGCAGTCCAGGGTGGGGAAGGTCTTGTCAAACTGAAGCATATGGCCACCGATCGTGGGCTGCCTTTCCACCAGGTAGACCCTGTGACCGCCGTGGGCGATGTCCAGAGCGGCTTGCATTCCCGCGATTCCTCCGCCTACCACGAGGACGTCCGGGTTCACACCGACCTCTCTGCTTTCGAGGGAGTCATGGTGGTTTACCCGGTTGATGGCCCCCGCTACCAGACTCTTTGCCTTCTGGGTGGCCTCATGGGCATCCTCCGTTACCCAGGAGACCTGTTCTCGGACAGAGGCCATCTGAAAGAGATAGGGGTTCATCCCGGCCCGCTGGCAGGCGCCCTGAAACGTCTTTTCATGCAGTCTGGGACTGCAGGAAGCGACAACCACCCGGTTCAAACCGAGCTCCTCGATGTCTTTCTGGATCATCTCCTGGCCCGGGTCGGAACACATAAACTTGTAGTCCCGGGCAGCGACGACGTTTTTCAAAGTCGAAGCGAACCCCACCACCTCGTCAACGAGGACTTTCCCGGCGATGTTCACGCCGCAATGGCAAATGTAAACTCCGATCCTGTTGGGCATCGTTTGACTCCTTGTTTCCTCTTCCCCGCCTCTACTTTCGCTCTGTAATGAGACTTTCGGTCCACCGAAGGAGGTCTTCGGCCTCCAGGGGCTTCTGTAGGAAGGCCTCGGGTTCCGGCAGGGACCATCCCATGGCAGAAGCGAACTTGTTCTGTGAATGATAGAAAACCCTCCTGGCCACATCGGAAATCATGATGACGGGAATATCCTTCAGATCTCTATCGTCCTTGAGCTCCCGGTAGACACGTGCTCCCCCTTCTCTAAGCATCATCACATCCAAGATGATGAGTCCCGGTTTCGTTTCCCTGGCCTTGCGAAGCCCCTCCATGCCGTCCGTGGCCATGATCGAGCGGTACCCGCAGGTCTCTAATAAGGTGCAGAGGAAAGTTCGCGTGTCCGCCTCATCACCTACGACCAGGATTTTTCCTTTTTTCATTTGGGCCTCCAATGGCCTGGTTCACCTTGGGTTCACACGTGTACGTTGCGCCCTGATTAAGCATCGATCGTGCCAGCGATCAAAAGCCAGGGATTATAAAGGGTTAAAGAGAATCCACGGAAAAAGGGCGGGGGATTCTGTTGAAGTCATGCAACGAGGAAGTCTCTTTGATACAAGAATCCTCTATGGATATGAAGGGGTTAAATGACTTGAAACAAAACGATGCACCCGTTGCATCCAGTGCAACCACAGGCTGACGAAAAGCACGGTCCGAAGTCCTCGACCATCAATGGGAAAGGTCATATTTTCTCATTTTCCTCCACAGGGTGGTTCGGTCCATATCCAGGTGCCTCGCTGTCTTGCCCCGGTGCCAGTGATTCCGCTCAAGGGTCTGCAAGATTCTGTGTCTTTCAGCATCTTGGTGTAGCTTCAGTAGATCGGTGGCCCGATCCTCTCGATCGTTGCCCAGGCAGAGGCCTTTCTGGAGAAAAAGAGGCAGGTGTTTTCGTTCGATGGCGTTGTCCTGACAAAGAATCAATGCATGCTCGAGGATATTCTCAAGCTCCCGGATATTGCCGGGATAGTCGTAGTTGAGCAAGAGCTCCATGGCCTCTTCCGAGATTTCTTTTGTATCCGTTCCTTTCACTGCGCTGAGCTGGCTCATGATGTGATCGATCAGGAGGGGAAGATCCCCCTTTCGCTCTTTGAGAGGGGGAAGCTCAAGGCGGATGACGTTGAGTCGGTAGAGGAGGTCTTCCCTGAACTTCTCTTGCTCCACCAGTTTTTCCAGGCCCTGATTTGTGGCCGCAATAATGCGCACATCGACCTTTGTGGTCTTACGGCCCCCCAGAGGGTAAAATTCTTTCTCTTCCAGAACTCTCAGTAGCTTAGGTTGGAGGGAGAGAGGGAGGTCTCCAATCTCGTCCAAAAAAATGGTGCCCCCGTCCGCTTCCTGAAACCTCCCCGGTTTATCCCGGTCGGCGCCTGTGAATGCACCGCGCACATACCCGAACATTTCAGATTCCAAAAGATTATCGGGAAGGGCCGCACAGTTGACTTTTACCATGGGTTTCCGAGAACGCGTACTCATATTGTGGATCACCTTGGCAAGCAGATCTTTTCCTGTCCCGGTGGGGCCTTCAATGAGAAGTGTGGCATCGCTTGCGGCCACAACCGGCACGATCTCAAAGATCTTCTGCATGGAAGAATCCTTCCCCACCATATCCGAAAAAATATATCGATTGCGGATTGCACGGTTCAACTGCTGAATTAAAGACAAATCCTGAATCGTGGCGAGACCTCCCGCGATACTCCCCTGTTCGTTGAACAGGGCCATGTAGTTGGCCCGCATGGGAAGCCTTCGATCATCCTTGGTTCGCAGAGTTCCCTTGTTGCTGGACCTGGGGGTTCCGTCTTCGATGCATTTCTTCAGACGCGCGGCATCGTCACCGTTTTCTCCGTCCAAAATAACGGAACAATGTTTACCGATGACCTCTTTTCTGCTGTACCCTGAGACGGATTCCGCCCGGGTATTGAAAAAGGTGATGAGGCCACCTCGTGTGGTGGTAAAGACCCCGATATCCAGGTTATCCAGGATGATTTTCAATCGCCGCTCATCATAGCGAATCCTGTTGATCAATTCCTCGAAAACGGAATGATCCTGGAAGATTTCGATAGAGCCCAGGAGATTGCGATTTCCGTCGTACAAGGGGGTTACGATTTTCGTGATGACCCGTTTGTCGCTCTCCCCATTACCAATTTGAATCCGACAGCTCAGGGACTTCTGTTCAGCCTCCACTGCCTCATGGAATTTGCAGTCGCCGTAGCACATCTCGTCGCGAAATACCTGGTGACAGTACTTTCCCAGAACATCCTTTTCGCGCCTTCCCGTCAGCATTTCCGCAGCCCGGTTAAAGGAAGTGATCTCCCGGTTGGAATCCACCGTGAAGGCTCCGATGCGCAGGTCGTCCAAAACCGTGCAAAGTTGTTCATAAAAAGCCAATCTCTCCTTAAGGTTTGAAACGCCGGACATGATCTCTCCTTCTTTTCTCTACAAGTTGAGCCGGGTAAATGCGGGTATGTGTGGCCTGAAGCGCTTCCCCGGCCTTCCCATCAATAATCCGTGCAAGAGGGATGAAGACTCAGGGTGACCCTGAATTTGCTGCCTCGATTGGGGCCTGCCATGACCTCGATTCTTCCTCCGTGTTCGTCGACGATTTCCTGAACGACCATGAGACCCAGCCCGGTACCCCCGCTGCCTTTGGTGGTGAAGGATTCCTTAAAGATGCGATTTCGAATACTTTCATCCATGCCCACGCCGTTATCCTCCACCTCGAAGATGAGGTAATTCTCAGCATGAAGGGCAGCCCTGACCTCCACAGAGTGAGCATCTTTTCCCTTGTCTCTCTCGCATGCCTCCAGAGCGTTCCAGATGAGATTGGCCAGCATTCTGCGGATTCCTGAAGGGTCCAGCTGCACCGGAGGTAGGTTCGGTTCGATCCACTCCCGCAGCTCAACACGGATCGATTCCGCCTTTTCACGAAACAAGCCGACCGCTTCTTTTACCATTCGGCCGGGACGGATCAGTTCGAAATGGGGCTTCCTCTTCTTGGCAGAGTAAAGGATATTTTGCACCAGGTTCGAAACCTCCGCGATATTCTTCTTCACGATACTCCAACCCTTCCTGATCAAATCTTCGTCTCGGTCCTTCAATCCTTCATCCACCACATAGGCACCGCCCCGAAGCCCCTCCAGGATGTTCTTGATGTCATGGGAAAGGGAGGCCATGGATTGGCCAAGGAGCGCAAGCTCTTTTTGCATTTCCTTCACTCTTGTGATGTTGGTGGACATCTCGATGACGGCAGTCACTCGACCCTGATGGTCCACGATGGGGGCCGTATACACGATCATCTGTGCCCTGTGTCCGGAGGCCAACTGAACGGTCTCTTCACTGATATGGACTCTTTTGTCTGCAAGAGTCTTTTCAAGGGGGCAGGCAAAGCACTTCTCGTTCCGGCCCTTGTAAACGGAGTAACACTTCTTGCCCACCCCGTTTCCGAAATCGTTTCTAAACGTTTGATTGACTTGAAGGATTTGAAAGGAGCGATCCTGAATGGAAAGATAGCAGGGCAGCAAATCAATCAATTCCACGCGGGTTGAGCAGCGTTGTTTCGCTCTATCCAGGGCGGCCAGAAGCGCATCCTGGTTTACAGGCTTGGTGATGAAATCAAAGGCATTGAGCTGGACCGCCCGGGTTGCCACGTCCAGATCGGCATAACCGGTGACGATAATCACTTCCTTGCTTGAATTGGCTTCTCTGATTCGCCTGAGCACTTCCAGTCCGTCCATCCCGGGCAAGCGAATATCGGTGATGACAATCTCGGGAGAATCCCTATTGCACCGTTCGATTCCGGACGGCCCGTCCATGGCGGTCATGACTTCGTAACCGTTTCGCCTGAGGAGAGTTTCCGTGCTAAATAGAAAATCAGGATTATCGTCGATAATCAGGACTCTTACGGCTGACTTTGCGGTGCCCGGATCCTCAACCATCTGTCCCTCCTCTGCCTGGTGTTCATCCGCTTGTAGTCCGCCCTTTGCTGCTGAGGAGAGGGTCCAAGAGAGCAATCAAACCCAACGGTCGAGAGGAACGGCCTTGATGATCCAAGACAGGCCGAGGAAGTGGCATCTTCCAGCAAAGTGGTGAGGAGGGTCCTCTCCGATAAAACAGGACGCACTTGTAATAAATTTAGGATAAACAGAATACTGTACAAGGTCAAACAAAAATTTCACAGATGACAGGCCGAACAACCTGGCGCCGATCCGATCCTTATCAGGAATCTCGTCTGACCGCCCGGAACCGTGACCGGGTTTACGATAGCGCTGGACGGATGATTGGGAGGACTGTATTCAATCAATCCCGCGGGTGAGGATATTTTTCCGCCGGTTTGAAAAGATTTTGAATACGATCATGGGGGGTGATCTCGTAAGAACCCAGTTTGGAGAGAAATTCCAGTTGAACCAGCCCGTCGAGACCAGGAGATGCCTCGCCCGGAGCATTGAGAAGTGCTCGACTTTCATCGGGAAAGGCGTTCGAATCGCTGCGGAAATCGCACTGGGAAAGAGACGCAGGTAGACCCTCAAATTTCATTGATCATCGCCATGATCTGGCCTTCCTCCACCCCTTTCAGGTTCAGGGCCCCCGACCGGCACGAGGCCACGCATAGCCCGCAACCCTTGCAGAGGACGGAGTTGATCCGCGCCTTGCCTGCAAAAGGGCCCTCTTCAACGAAGGAGGGGGCGGAGAACGGGCAGACCTCGATACAAACTCCGCAGCCGCTGCAAAACGCCGGCTTTACGTAGGCAACGGCCCCACTGGCCAGAACGCTGCCTGTGGCGATGAGACAGGTGGCTCGCGAAGCAGCGGCCAAAGCTTGGGAGATGCTTTCATCCAGGCTCTTGGGATAATGGGCCAGTCCGCACAGGAAGACGCCTTCTGTGGCAAAATCCACCGGTCGCAGCTTGGCGTGGGCTTCGATAAAAAAACCGTCCTCGCTCACCGGAACTTTGAACAACCTGGCCAGTTGTTCACTTTCAGCCGGCAAAACCGCGGTTGCCAACGTCAGCAGGTCAACCCGAAAGAGGATCCGTCTACCCAGGATCGGGTCTGTGATTTCCACTTCAAGCCCGTCCTTCCCCGCCCTCACCTTCGGCTTGTCTTCCAGGTCATATCGGAAAAACAGAACGCCCTGTTTCCTCGCCTCGGTGAACAGGTCTTCCCGTTCCCCATAGGTTCGCATGTCCCGGTAAAGGATGTAAACGCCCATGTCCGGATTTCGCCTTTTGAGCTCCAGGGCGCTCTCCACGCTATGGCTGCAGCAAACCCGGCTGCAATAAGGCCGGTCGGGTTCCCGGGACCCCACGCACTGGATGAAAGCGGCGGACCGGATGCCTTTGAGCGATGGATCATTTTCCATAAAGCGCCTGTCCAACTCCAGGTGGGTGAGCACCCTTGGATCTTTTCCGTACAGATATTCCCGGGGTTTGTATTCCCGACCACCGGTGGCAATAATCGCCACGCCGTGCTCGACAGATATCTCCTCACCCTCGCTGGGTCTTAACACCGACTTGAAATTCCCCACGAAGCCTTCCACTGCAGCCAGTTCAGTGGACGTGTGAAGAGAAATGTTCGGATGATCTTCAATCTCACCGGTCAAGCCTTTCAGGTAAGCCTGAATGTCTTCCCCTTTCCAAGTCTTGTAAAGCGATCCGGCCTGCCCGCCAAGTTTTTCCGTCCGCTCAACGAGATGGACCTGATAGCCCTGATCCGCCAGGTTCTTGGCGGCCACCATCCCTGCCACACCGCCGCCGATCACCATGGAGACCGGATTGAGATCAAGCTCCGTATCCGGAAGAGGCTCCAGAAGGGCCGCCTTGCTCACGGCCATGCGCACCAGATCCTTTGCCTTTTCGGTGGCCGCTTTTGGATCGGCGCTGTGAACCCAGGAATCCTGATTGCGGATGTTCGCCATCTCGAAGAGGTATTTGTTCAACCCGGCATTGAGCATCGTTTCCTGGAAAAGGGGCTCATGGGTCTTCGGCGTACACGCGGCCACCACCACCCGGTTGATACCTTGCTCCTTGATCACCTCGGCCATCTTGACCTGAGTGTCCTGGGAGCAGGTGTAGAGGTTATCCTCCACATAGACCACGCCCGGCAATGTTCTCGCGTATTCCCTAACCTCCGGAACATTGACCACCCCGCCGATGTTGATGCCGCACTGGCACACAAACACCCCCACACGGGGAGGCTCCCCCACCACATCGATCTGCTCCGGAACCTCCTTCGTTTCCGTCTCGGACCACCGACTCTCGTTCAGGAGGACCCCGGAGGCTGCGGCCGCAGCGGACGCTTCCATCACGGACTGGGGGATATCCTTGGGTCCCTGGATCGCTCCGCAGACATATACCCCCGGCCTGGTGGTCGCGACGGGCTCAAAACTCCCCGTCTCGGCAAAACGGTATTTATCCAGCTCAATCCCCAACTTCCGGGCAAGCTCTACGGCGTCCTTTCCCACCTGGAAACCCACGGAAAGCACGACCAGGTTGAATGTCTCCTTGATTGCCTGGCCACCCTCATCCGCGTAAGTAATTTCAAGATCCCCGTCCTCCAGGGTCTCTACCGTATGGACACGAGAGCGAATGAATCGCACTCCGTGCTCTTCACGGGCACGGTTGTAGTATTGCTCGAAGTCCTTTCCGTAGGTCCGCATGTCCATATAGAAGATGGCCGCATCCACATGGCCGTGGGCATGTTCCTTGGCAATCACGGCCTCCTTGATCGCGTACATGCAACATACGGCGGAGCAGTACGGGTTTTGGCAATTGTGCGTATCCCGAGAGCCCACACACTGAAGCCAGGCGATCTTCGCGGGTTCTTCGCGGTCATAGGGGCGCATGAGGTGCCCCATGTAAGGACCGGAGGCGCTCAGGATCCGCTCAAACTCCAGGCTGGTGACCACGTTGGGGGACCGGGAGTAGCTGTAAGGTTCCAGGGAGGCCGGATCGAATACCTCATTGCCCGGAGCCAGGATCACGGCACCTATTTCCAGTGTCGTCCTGGCTGGTTCCTGGTCGTAGCTCACAGCCCCTGCCAGACAAACCTTCTCGCACAGTCCACAGCCGATGCAGAGCTCCCGATCAATGCCGTAGGCAAGGGGAACCGCTTGGGCATACCGGATGGAGGTCGCAGCCCTCAAGTCCAGACTGCAATCGAATTCATTGACACCGTTCACAGGGCAGACCATGCTGCACTGCCCGCAACCGGTGCATTTCTCCACATCGATGTACCGTGGGGTGATCCTCAAGGTGGCACGGAAACGCCCCGGCTCGCCCTCGAGGGTTTCAACTTCCCCATTCGTAATGATATGAATGTTTAGATGCCGGCCGACCTCGACCAGTTTCGGAGAGATAATTCACATGGCACAGTCATTGGTGGGAAAGGTCTTGTCCAGCTGCGCCATCAACCCCCCGATGGTGGGAGATCGATCCACCAAATGGACATAATAACCGGCAGTGGCCAGATCCAAAGCAGCCTGCATTCCGGCTATCCCTGCCCCCACCACCATGACGCTCCCTGATTTCTTCACCTCTGCGCGCTTTGTCATCTTGTTTCCTTATTCTTCCAAACCGATTTCTTCTCCGGGAGAACCCTCACGGCGGGGATTCACTCAGGCAAACTACGCGATCGTCACCGCGAATTTGGGAGTCGTTCCCACGTACTCCTTGAGTTCTGCCTGACCGCACCTCTCCAGTTCATTCAACCGCAAAGAAACCGTGTACACAGGCAGTCCTGTCCTTTCCGAAATCTCCCGCACGGACCCGGCCCCTTGGCGGAGTGCTTCAAAGACCATCGCCTTTTCATATTCCTGCACCCCAGCCTGCTGAATGAGCCGGTCATAATCTTCTTCCTTCAGCCTTTCCTGATACACGTTCCCCTTTTCGGTCAGGTGCCGCGCCATCCCCATGAGCCAACGGATTCTGGCCGAGCCCAGGGCCCGTTCCACCGCTGCCAAAGGGAGCTTGAATTTTTCCGCGTCAAAGGGACCGATTTCTTCGGTCAGTCGATTGTACTGACTCACATAATCCGCAAACAGTTGCCCTTCGGCGGAACTGACCCACCGAAGCTGCATGCGGTCTCTTCCTATGCCGGAGAGCTCCAGAAGATCTCCAACCACCTTCATCCTCTTGGCCGCATAGACATTACCATCCAGGTAATGACAATCACCGATGTGTCACCCCGAGACAAAAACACTGTCATAGCCGCTCATCAAACCCTTCACCACGTAAAGGGGGTCCACCCGGCCCGAACACATCACACGGATGACCCGAATCGTTGGAGGGTACTGAATGCGGGAAACACCCGCCAAATCCGCACCCGCATACGCACACCAGTTACAGAGGAAAGCCAAGATCTTTGGCTCGAATGAATCACTCATCCCGGTCTCCTCGGAATCCCTAATCGTCTCTCCCACCTATCCTCTCCTCCCGCCTGCCTCGATCTCCGCTTCGATCTGACGATCCTGAAAGTGCTCCATGTCGATCGCTTTCTGCGGGCAGGCCGCGGCACAGATACCGCATCCCTTGCACAGGGCGGAGAGGTTTTCCGCTCGATAGCCCGCACCCTCAACCTTGCGAAGCCTTATGGCCCCGTAAGGGCAGGACATTTCGCACAATCCACAGCCGATGCAAAGATCCTGGTCCACCACCGACACGATGGGGTCCACTTCCACGTGCTCCCGGCTCAGAAGGCTGGCTGCCCGAGCCGCCGCTGCTTTTGCCTGGGCGATACTCTCCTCGATCGGCTTTGGATAATGGGCCATCCCGGCCAAAAATATCCCATCGGTTGTAAAATCCACCGGCCTCAGCTTTGCGTGCGCCTCCATGAAAAACCCCTCTTTGTTGAGCGGCAGCTTGTACAACCGGGCCAGGGTCGAATCCGATCGAGGAACAATGGCGGAAGCCAACACCAGAAGATCCGCCTCGATCTCAATAAGGCGCCCCAGAACATGATCTTTCACCTTCACCGAGAGTGCATCGTCTCCCCTTACCACCCTCGGTTTCTCCTGGAGCCTGTAACGGATAAAAACAACGCCCTTTCTCCTCGCTTCCGTGTAGAGGCTCTCTCGCTGTCCATACGTGCGAATGTCCCTGTAGAGCACGTATATTTCTCTATCCGGGTTCATCTCCTTCAGCTTTAAGGCCGACTTCATGGTGTGGGTGCAGCAGACCTTCGAACAATAGGGCCGCTCGGGTTCCCTCGATCCAACACACTGAACGAACACCGCCGCTTTCCTGCCCTCCAACCGCCTGTCCCTGCTCCGGATCGCCCGGTCCAGCTCCAGATGGGTCATCACCCTGTCATCCTCCCCATAGAGATACTCCCGGGGCTTGTGCTCTTCAGCTCCCACCGCCACAATCAAAGCGCCATGTTTCAACGTTTCATCGGACCCGTTGCGGGAAACGGTCGTCTCAAAATTTCCCACAAATCCTCCAGCCCCTTTTACCCGACTTCGGGTGAAAACCTCGATGGCGGGATGCGCTTCCACCCGCTCGATCATCTCTTCGAGGTGGTAAGCCACATCTTCCCCGCGCCAGGTCTCCAGCAGATTGAGAGCGTTGCCTCCCAGTTGGTCCGACTGCTCCACCAGGTACGTATGGAAGCCCTGGTCGGCCAGACCCAAGGCGGCCGCCATCCCGGAGATTCCGCCCCCCAGCACCAGGGCCTTGTCGTTCACTTCAATGGTAAGCGCTGGCAACGGATTGATCAACTGCGCCCTGGCTACGGCCATCCGCACCAGATCCTTCGCTTTCTCCGTGGCTTTCCGTTTCTCTCTGGAGTGGACCCACGAACACTGGTTTCGAATGTTGGCCATTTCGAAGAGATACTTATTCAGCCCCGCATCCCTCAGGGTTTCCTGAAAAAGAGGCTCGTGGGTGGTGGGGGTGCACGCGGCCACAATCACACGGTTCAGGTGCTCGCGGCTGATCACCTCCTTCATCTTGTCCTGGGTGTCCTGGGAGCAGGTGAAAAGATTCTCCTCCACGTAGGTCACCCCGGGAAGGGTACGGGCATATTGAGCGACCGCCGGCACGTCCAAAATCCCACCTATGTTGGTTCCGCAATGACACACGAAAACCCCGATACGAGGTTCCTGAGAAGATACATCCTCTTCCTGCGGATACCCTTTCTTCCGCACCAGGGTGCCGCGGGCGCTTGCGAGGATTGCTTTCGCTTCGCATGCTGCGGCGCTCGCCTGCATTACGGAATAGGGAATGTCCTTCGGCTCCTGAAACGCACCGCATACATAAATTCCTTCTCGGGAGGTTTCCACCGGGTGAAAGGCCGTAGTGCGGGCGAAGGCGTCCTCATCCAAGTCGATCCTCAACCTCTCGGCGAGATCCACAAGCTCCCCGGAGGTCTCCAGCCCCACCGAAAGGACTACCAGATCAAATCGTTCCTCTAGAAGCTCTCCCGTTTCATCCACGTAAGTGAGCAGCAGGTCATGGGTTTTCGCATCCTCCTCAACGGAGTGTACGCGGGAGCGAATGAAGCGAATGCCTTGCTCCTCCTTGGCCCGGTTGTAATACTGCTCGAAATCCTTCCCGTAAGTACGCATGTCCATGAAAAAAATCGCCCCATTCAGCTCACCGCCCGCATGTTCCTTGGCGATCACAGCTTCCTTGATTGCGTACATGCAGCAGACGGAAGAGCAGTAGGGATGGTCGCACTGATTGATGTCCCGGGAGCCGATACACTGGAGCCACGCAATATTCCGCGGCTCTTTTCTGTCCGAGGGACGAATCAGATGCCCCTGATAAGGACCCGTGGCGCTCAGAATCCTTTCAAATTCCATGCTGGTCACCACATTGGGGTAAACCCCATACCCGTAAGGGGCAAATCGGCCGGCATCAAAGGGTTGAAAACCAGGCGCCAGGATGACGGAGCCCACGGAAAGGGAGACCACCTCTTCCTGCTGGGTGTGTGTCTCAAGGGTCAGCGCACCGGCCTTGCAGGCCGTCACACATTGATAGCACTCGCAACATCCTCCGCAGTTGAGGCACCGGCTCGCTTCCCCCTTGGCCGCGTCCTCGTTCGCCAGAAGATTCACCTCCTCAAATCCTTTGAGTCTCCGCTCCACCGGCAGGATGGGCGGCTCGAGGCGAGGCTTTTTCGGTTCACCTTCGGCGATCTCCGCCCAGTGGGTCCCCATGGGAGGCTCTTCCTGCCACTCGGTGGGCAGATCCTCCCCCTGAAGATACTTGGCGATATACCTGGCTGCCCGCCTGCCCGCCTCAACCGCCTCGATCACCGTTGCAGGTCCGGTAATCACATCCCCCCCCGCAAAGATCCCTGGCTTGTTGGTCTGAAGAGTCTCCGAATTCACCACCAGAAAGCCCCACCTGGACAATTCCAGGTCGTGATCTTCCCCCAAAAAGGCGAGATCCGGCTCCTGTCCAATCGCGGGAACAATATGATCCGCTTCGATATAAAACTCCGAACCCTCAATGGGTATCGGCTTCCTCCTGCCCGTGGTATCCGGTTCCGTCAGCCGCGTCCGAATGCATTCCATGCCGGAAACCTTCCCGTTTTCGCTGCTGATCCTGAGGGGTGCGGCCTGAAAATGGATTCTTACCCCCTCCCTCTCCGCCTCCTCCACTTCTTCGGGTTCAGCCAGCATTTCCTTGCGCGAACGCCGATAGAGAATGTGGACCTCGTCCGCTCCCAGTCTGAGAGCAACCCTGGCGCCATCCAGGGCAGAATGGCCGCCGCCGATCACGATCACCTTGCCCTTAAGCTTCTTCAGCTTGCCGAGGTGTGCTTTTCTCAAAAAGGTGGTTACGTCCTCCACCCCCGAGACTCCCTCTTCTCCGGCAATGCCCAGTTTGAGCCCCTGCCAGGCCCCCACAGCCAGAAAGATCGCGTCGGCACCGTGCTCTTGAAGCTCTTCGATGGTCAGGTCCTTACCTATCGCCGTATTGGTAAAAATCTCAATGCCGTAGCGCTTGAGATTCTCAATCTCCGCATCCAGTACCGATCTGGGGAGGCGGTGTTCAGGAATGCCGTATCGCATCATTCCGCCCGCCTTTTCCATGGCCTCGTACACACTCACCCGATATCCATCCCGGGCGAGAAAATAGGCGGCGGATAAGCCCGCAGGGCCCGAGCCGATGACGGCCACCTTCTCTTGCCTCGACGGCCTTTGAGGGATTGGAATTTCACTCAGTTTCACGTGATCGGCCGCTACCCGCTTCAGTTCCCGAATACTGATCGCTTCATCCACTTCAAGACGGCGGCAGCTTTTTTCACAGGGATGGGGGCACACGCGGCCAAGCACACCGGGAAAGGGAAGGTCCTGCATAATAATCTCCACCGCCTCCCTGTACTTTCCCTCTTTGACCATCTGCACATAGCCCTGCACATTGAGGTTCGCCGGACAAGCGGCGCGGCAAGGCGCCCTGTCATATTTTTCTATGGTAAAACCACTCGGGATCGCTTGGGCATAGGGCTTGTAGATCGCCTTGCGCGACCCCAAAGCCATATCAAATTCGTTCGGTCTCACCACAGGGCAGACCTGGACGCAATCTCCACAGGCGGTACACCTGTCAAGATCGATGTACCGCGGACTCCTGCGCAGGCTCACCTTGAGGTTTCCGCCCTCACCCTCGATGCTTTCCACTTGCGCACAGGTATGCAGCTCGATATTAATATGCCGGCCGACCTCGACCAGTTTGGGCGAGATAATTCACATGGCACAGTCATTGGTGGGAAAGGTCTTATCCAGCTGGGCCATCACCCCGCCGATGGCCGGAGATCGCTCCACAAGGTGAACATAGAATCCTGAATCCGCTAAATCCAGCGCCGCCTGCATGCCGGCAATCCCGCCGCCGACGACCATGACGGCGCCCTGTAAATCCCGCGTCTTCCGCTCCGCCATAACGCATTCTCTCCTGAGCGAGTGTTCCTGGTTTCTTGAGAAAAACATCACAAGCTTGGTTTATACAGAAAAAGCGTTTCGATCTCAAGGATTATCTGAACAACCTCAGGATGAACCCTTCTTGCCTGTCGAGCAACCATGGATTCGAACGGGGTCTCTTTTCCTTGCCCGTTCAACTCTTTTATGATGTAATTCTTTCTTGTGTGGCTCCGGGGGTCCTCCGATGCGCTTTTGCTTGAGGGCTTAAAGGGGTCCATCGGTTCCAACGGAAGCCCACGGAGTCCGTAAAGAGGGGCTTCCCCTTGGAGACAGGCATATTCACTCCATCCGGGTCATGGATCATGGAGAACACAAGAGTACTCCTTGTTCATCAGGAAGGAAAATTCCGGGATTCCATTGCCGGACTTCTCGGCCAGTGGGACATTGTCCACGAGGAAGCGGAAAGCGGAGAACAGTGTCTGGCTATTCTTGAAAAACGTCCGGTGGACGTGGTGGTTTCCTATGCCCAGTTGCCCGATATGGACGGGATTCAGCTCCTTCGGGCGATCAAAGGGAAGAATCCACACACCGAGGTTATCCTGATATCGGAACACGCCACCACCGAGGACTGTGTCGAAGCGATGAAGTCCGGGGCCTTCGACTATCTCAACCGCCCTTCGGCGATCACCCATGTCCTCGGCAGGATCATGCAGGCCAAGAACAAAATCCTCCGGGAGAAAGAAGAGCGCGGAGAGTCCGAACTGCGTTATCAAGCGCTCCTCCAGAGTGTGACCGACTATGTGATCGGCATCAACAGGAATTATCAGGTCATCATGGCCAACGATCTTTTCAAGACAGAATTCGGGATGCACGCCGGCGACTTGTGTTACAGGGTCTGGAAAAACAGGGAAGAGAAATGTGAAGACTGCTTGGTGGACAAATCCTTCGAGGACGGTCAGATTCACTCCAGCGAAGAAATGGTGGTGATGAAGGACGGCGGAGCCGCAGAGATGCTTGTCCGCTCGACTCCGGTAGAAAATGAGCGGGGGGAGATCATCTATGTCTTGGAAACAGCAACCAATATCACGGAAAAGAGGCGCCTCCAAAACCAGATGCACCAGCTCACCGGGGACCTGGAAGAAATCATGGGGGAGCGGTTGCGACATCTGCAACACTCGGAGGAAAAGTACCGCACTATTTTCGAGCGATCTCGTAATGCGGTTCTCCTCACCGACCGTAATTGGCGTATTGTGGAGATCAATCGGGCAGGCGTTGAGTTGCTGGGATACCATAGCCAGGGCGAGATCCTGAGCATGAAGTGGGTTTTCGAGCTTTTCGAAAACCTGGAAGATCTGAAACAGTTCCGTGAGAAGGTCTCCCGCGAAGGCTATGTGACCGAGTTCGAGACGCGCCTCCTTCGAAAGAAAGGGCGGGGGTTCGATGCCCGGATCAGCTGCAGCGTCACGGTGGACGTAAATGGTCAAATCATCGGCCATGTGCTAAACGTCCTGGACATCACCAGGAGAAAGCAGGCGCAGCATCAAATCCAGAGACAAAATATCCGCCTTACCACATTGAACGCCATCTCCCAGACGGTCAGCAGCAGCCTTGAGCTAAACGAGGTGTTACAACGCACCATCGATAAGATCCTCGAAGTCCTCGAATCGGACAGCGTTCGGATCTACCTGCTTGATGAAAAACGAGAAGCGCTCCACCTGGTCGCCCATAAGGGGCTCACCGCTGAGTCCATCGAGAAAAGCCATATGAGAACCCGCAATGCCGGGGAGGGAATTCTGGGCGAGACCGTACTGACCGGTGAAATCCGTGTAATAGACAACCTGCAGCGCATCGACAACCCTTACGTGGACTCTCTCCTGAAGGAAGGGCTCAAGTCCACGATTTACATCCCTCTGGTTTCGAAAGGCAAGACCGTAGGCGTCATGTGCGTATCCAATCATTCCTCCGTAAGGGCGTCGGAAGACTACGTGGAATTCCTTGCGGCCATTGGGAACCAGATCGGGGTCGCCGTGGACAATGCAAATCTTTACGAGAGTGTTACAAGAGCCTATCAAGAACTGAAAGAGGCTCAAGAACAGGTCATTCGCACCGAAAAGTTGGCTTCCCTTGGAAAATTGGCCGCAACCATCGCCCATGAGATCAACAATCCCATCGCCGCCGTTCTGAACTATGTGAGACTCATGAAGAAGCTTGCGGATAGAGATCGCTTCAAGCCGGACAGGCTTCGGGATATCTCCCGATATCTGGACACGATGGAATCGGAGACGGCCCGTTGCGGAGAGATCGTAAGGAACCTCCTGGCATTTTCTCGGCGCTCGAGGATCATGATCGAGCCTCAGCCCATCGAAGAGGTGATCGAAAGGACATCCGTTTTGATTGCCCACGAGCTGAGAATTCATGAAATCCAGCTTGTAAGAGAGATCGAGGAGGATTTGCCGAAGGTTCTCTGTGACTTCAAACAGGTTCAACAGGCCCTGCTCAACCTTATGAGCAACGCCTCGGAAGCCATGAGCAAGGGAGGCACGCTCACCGTGAGCGCAAAACGCTCCCAAAGAAACGGTTTCTTGGAGGTCGGGGTTTCCGATACGGGCACCGGCATTGCCGAGGAAGACATGAAGAACATTTTTGAACCCTTTTTTACCACCAAGGAGGAAGGAAAAGGCGTGGGCCTGGGCCTCTCGGTCGTCTATGGGATCATCACCAGGCACAATGGCTCCATAGAGGTGGAAAGCACACCGGGAAAAGGAAGTACTTTCAGGGTCTTTCTGCCTATTGCATGAAAACGGCCGCTCAAGCCCAGCTTGCCCAACGGAGCCAGGGGATAAGGGAGGCGGAGGCTCCCCCCCGGGGCAGGAAACCAAGCGGAGTAATTTTTTGACCTCTTGAGGAACCAACAATGACCAGGAAGCCTCGAATTCTTGTGGTAGACGACGAAGCCGCCATGAGAGAAAGCCTCAGGGATTGGCTGATGGAGGACGGCTATGAAGTGGGGGTCGCCGGGAGCGGACCGGAGGCCATTGCCATGGCAAAGGACAAGAAGTGGGAGGTGATCCTCCTGGATCTGAAAATGCCGGGAATGGATGGTCTCGAGGCCCTGAGCCACCTCAGGGAGGTGGACCCGGAGGCTGAGGTGCTCATGATGACAGCCTACGCAACGGTCGATACAGCGGTGAAGGCCATGAAGCAAGGGGCGTTCGACTATCTGGTCAAGCCCTTTTACCCTGACGAAATCGAAATGCAGATCAAGAAAATCGTGGAACACAGGGAGTTGGTCCTGGAAAACCTCCTCCTCCGCAAGAAACTGGAGGAGAAGTACCATTATGGGGAAATCATCGGGAAGAGCGATGCCATGCAGGAGATCTTCGACTTGATCGCCCGGGTGGCCCCAACCGATTCCACTGTGTTGATCACCGGCGAAAGCGGGACCGGCAAAGAGCTGATCGCTCAGGCGATTCATGCACACAGTCCGCGATCTTATAACCCCTTCATCGCCGTCAGTTGCGGTGCGCTGCCCGATTCCCTTTTGGAGAGCGAGCTTTTTGGTTATGAAAAGGGGGCCTTCACGGGAGCGGATCATACAAAAAGGGGGCGGTTCGAACTCGCCCATGGAGGCACCATTTTTCTCGATGAAATCGGAGATATCAGTCTCAAAACCCAGGTGGATCTTTTGAGAGTATTGCAGGAGAGAACCTTCAGACGCCTCGGCGGTCAGGAACTGGTAAAGGTGGATGTGCGTGTCCTGGCGGCCACCAATCGTGATTTGCAGGAATCCATCAGGAACAATCAGTTTCGTGAAGATCTTTACTACCGCCTCAACGTGATATCCCTTCGCCTCCCACCACTGCGAGACAGAAGGGAAGATATCCCTCTTCTGGCGGAGACGTTCCTTCGAAAATACTGCCTTGAACTGAATAAGGAGGAGGTGAGAATCGCACCTTCAGCGCTGCGATTGCTCATGGAATACGATTGGCCGGGGAACGTGCGGGAGCTACAAAACGTCATGGAAAGGGCCCTCGTGATCGGTCGGGGCACGGAAATCGTCGAAGAGGACCTCCCCTTTTCACGCGAGCAGTTGAGAACCGAGCCTTACCCGAAGTCTTTGAAGACCATGGAAAAGATGCACATTGAGAGGATTCTGGAGGAGAGTGAGTGGAACGTGAGCCGGGCTGCCCGAGAATTGGATATCGATCGGCAGACGCTATACAACAAGATGGAAAAATATCAAATTAAAAGGAGAATCCCTTAAATCGCTTCTTCCAGGTACTGCGTCGTGGTTCCCGTGGGAATCGTGGATAGAGAGGTCATCGCCCAGGTTGCCGAGGCTGTTGAGAGACGCTGCGGCCTGCCGTGCAAGATTTTTGCGCCCATGGACAAGCCCGAGCACGCCTACGACAGGAAACGGTGTCAGTACAATTCAAGATTCCTCTTAGAGCACTTGATAAAATGCTGCCCCCGGGAGATCCTGAGCTTCATAGGGTTGACGAGACTGGATCTCTACGTCCCCATCCTGAAATACGTTTACGGGTTGGCCCAGATGGACGGCAAATGCTGTATTGTGTCGCTCCATCGCCTCAACCCGCAGTTCTATGGCCATCCCCCGGATCCGCATCTGTACCGAGCCCGCGTAGAGAAAACCGTGCTGCACGAACTGGGTCACTGTCTGGGACTCACACACTGCAGGGATCGGCACTGCGTCATGTACTCCTCCACGACCATTGAGCACACCGATTACAAGCAGGCGGATTTCTGTTCCACCTGCCTCGAGCTTTTCAGGTGGCACCTGGAAAAACGTCTCGCCGACGCCTAATATTTCGACACTATGCCTCATTTTTCGGCATAAGAATATATCATAGTAATTCCAATTAATTATTCTCTCACCCTGTCCTATTCCCTATGATGTTGCCGAAGAATTCGGCAAATAAAATTCGGTAATTTTTGGACTTCCTTCCCTCCTCATGTCTATATTTCCATTAATATCAGTTTGTTATCAAACTTGTCCCGGTCTCGATTTTTGACGGCATGCTCTTTGCTTTTGGATGGAATCCAAACAGCGACAAGCTTTCTCATGCAACGGAAAAGGAGGGGAACCAATGACCGTCAGCGTGAACAGAGAATCCATGAAGATCATTCCTCCGGGAAAGAAAAAATGCGTGTGGATGGAAGCCGGAGTCGTCTCCTACAAGCTTTGTGACAATAACTATGATTGTTCCACCTGCGTTTACGATCAAGGGATGCAGCTGAAGATCGCCAGACAGAAAGAAGCCTCAACCACGCACGCCGTTGAACCGTCTGTCGAAAAGGAGAGGATCACAGCCACCTGGGTGGAGAAGATGATGCAGCTTCCGGCTTCTCAGCGCAAATGCCGCTACATGATCTCAGGCGAGGTAGATCGGAAAATATGCCCCAATTCCTATGAGTGCGGAAAATGCTCCTTCGACCAGATGATGCAGGAGCGTATGCAGGCACAAGTTCTCCCCATACGCGCTCGGAGTGTGGTTGGAGGTTTCGATCTCGCCGAGGGAGTCTATTATCACGAAGGTCATACATGGGCCAGGCCCGAGCACGGTGGGCGCGTCCGGGTCGGCATAGACGATTTCGGGCAAAAACTTCTGGGGAAGTCGGCCAAAATCGAACTGCCCGGTATCGGTCATGAGGTAAAGCAGGGAAAACCAGGGTTCGCCGTCAGAAGAAACGGTGAAACGGCCCGTGTCCTTTCCCCGGTGGATGGGATCGTGTCCCACGTGAATCATGAACTCATTGAGCATCCGGATCTTCTCAATGAATCTCCCTATGAGAAGGGATGGTTTTTCATTGTGGAGCCGACCAAGCTTCGGAAAAATCTCAAAGCGCTTTACTACGGGGAGGAAGCGCAGCATTTCATCCAAGAGGAGAGGGAAAAGCTTCTTTTAATGGCCCAGGACGACCTGAAATTCGCCGCGGACGGCGGGGACAGCGTGGAAGAGATCTTTTCAGAATTCAAAGATGCCAGATGGAGCAAATTGGTGAAGGTTTTTCTTCGAACCTAACTGCTTCGATTGCATTCGAGTACGCACCGAGAAGCTCCCGGCTCTTCATGGACCCGGGGGCTTTTTTGTTTTAGCCTGGATTTTCCTGTGAGCCATCCAGGCCGCTCACGGTGGGGGTTTCGTGAGAAAATCCTGACAAGAAAGCCGCAGGAAAACCGAGCGTTACCCAATCAGGTTCCCGTATTCCTCCTCAAAATTTGGAATCTCTTTCTTGAGCCACTTGTTGACATTCTTCATGATTTTTCCCTGAAGCTGGCGAACCCGCTCACGAGAAATGTGGTGTTTGTGCCCCAGTTCTCTCAAGGTGGCGGGTTTCTCGGCCAGGATTCGACGGTCAAAGATGTCCACTTCTCTTCCAAGAAGGGTCTTTCGGAATTGCTTGAGTTTTCTATCCAGGGTCTGCCTGCTCTGATCCTCACACAACTGTTCGTAGGCATTTTTCTTCGCGTCGGGCAGGACGGATCCATAGCCTTCTCGTCCATCATCGCCTTCAGGGGCACTCAAGGAAAGTTCCCATCCTGACATGCGCTGGCTCATCTCAATGACTTCCTCTTCCCTCACGTCCAGGCGTTTGGCCAAGACCCTCGGCTCCGGATCGACACCCTGGGCTATGAGGCTGTCTCTTTCCTTTCCCAGGTTAAAGAACAACTTCCGCTGGCTCTGGGTGGTTCCAATCTTGACCAGCTTCCAATTGTCCATGACGAATTTCAAAATGTAGGCCTTGATCCAAAAGGACGCGTAGTAGGAAAATTTGATGCCACGGTGGGGATCGAATTTTCGAACCGCTTGCATGAGGCCCAAATTGCCTTCCTGGATCAGATCCAGAAGATTGCCGTTCCAGTAGCGCTGTAAATCCATGGCGATCTTCACCACAAGCCTCAGGTTGCAGTTGACCAGCCTGCGAACGGCATTTTCGTCGTCGCCCTCCTTCACCCGTGTAGCGAGCTCGATTTCCTCTTCTCTCGTGAGAAGGCGGTACCGTTTAATCTCAAAGAGGTATCTCTGAAGGGGGTCAAAATTGAGAGAGACCCCCCCGGATTTCTCCCGATAAGAATCAGCTTCGGCCGACGGACGGGACTCCTTCCCTTCCAGACCCGGATCCTCTTCCTCCGAAATGATAAAAGCTTTCGCTTCTGTAACTGCAAAACTCATCTCTACCACGCACCTTTAAAAATAGGTTCCTGAATTCTCCCTGACCTTGAGCCCCAGGGCTGATCAAGGAGTGTTAAATGCCCAAACCATTCTCATTTGACACTTCGCATGCAGATTCCCTCGCTTCTTCCGCTTCAGCCCGCCTCCTACTCATATCAGAAATATCCTCTTTAAAGAATGGTTCTCATTTGACACTTGGTGTTGAAAACTTAAGATCGGAAATGTCCTTGTCAACCGCCCCCAATGAGGAACTTCCTCCGTGGTGATCATCGATTGGGTGAAAACCACTCGGAAGGCCCAAAAGGTCCCCACCTTGACCCCTAACCATGAAGGATGCTACCCGCTTTGCGTGGCCCCGATAAATCGGGTGAATATTGTATTTTATGAAGAGAAGGACCCTATTTCTTCCCTACATTTTGAGGTAGTTGGTTTTCCTCAAGAAAAAAAGCCCCACAGCTTTCCGGCGAATCCCATCCATGCGCTTCCGATGCCGTCTCCATGGGAGATTGGGTTTTATGGGTTCGCCATTGAAAAGATCTCTGGTCGGACACAGCCGAACGGAGATTCCATGAAGCAGCCGGTAAGGATCATCTTCCTCATGGATGGGGAGTTTACTGTATATTGCTTGCAAAAACAGGATAGGTGAGGCCCGAAAACAGGGGGGGTGGTTCTGGGGAACAGATTCCGCATACTGGGTGCTAGGTGCTGGGGCACCGGGAAAGTGATAGGCTATATGGGTCTCCGGGCAGAGAAGCGCGAAGACGATGTTCCAGATAGGTGTATCGCCTTTCAATGCTCGCATTCTTGACGGCTAGGGCAAGCGCTCTTTTCATCCCCACCAGGATTACCAGTTTTCTGCCTCTGGTAACCGCCGTGTAGAGGAGGTTCCTCTGTAACATCACGTAATGTTGCGTATGAACCGGCATGAGCACTGCCGGAAATTCACAGCCCTGGGATTTGTGCACGGAGACGGCATACGCTAAAACGATTTCGTCCAGGTCGTTGTAATCATAGGGGAGTTCCCGTCCGTCGAAGTGGACGATTACTTCCTGGCTTTCCGCATCGATCCTTTTGATTCTTCCCATATCGCCGTTAAACACTTCCTTTTCGTAATTGTTCCTGATCTGCATCACCTTGTCGTCGATTCGAAAGGAGCGACTCCCCCGAATCAGACCGTTTTCTGTCGGATTAAGCGCTCTCTGGAGTTCCACATTCAAATTCCCCGCACCGAGGATCCCCCTGTGCATCGGACTGAGAACCTGAATGTCCTCCACAGGGTCGAATCCAAAACGCCTGGGGATGCGCTCCCTGGCCAGGTCCAATAGGATTCGCAGAACCTCGCCGGGATCCTCCTGTTCGATGAAATAGAAATCGTCCAATTTGCCACCGGGTGTGCTCGTGAGTGGGAGTGAGCCCTCGTTGATTCTATGGGCGTTGACGGTGATCAGGCTTTCCCTGGCCTGCCGGAATATCTCGCTCAGTTCCACCACAGGGACGATTCCGGATGATATGATATCCTTTAACACACTGCCAGGACCCACCGAGGGGAGTTGATTCACATCTCCCACCAGGATGAGGATTGCACTCACCGGAACCGCTTTCAAGAGATGGTGCATGAGGATGGTATCCATCATCGAAGCTTCATCCACAACGAGAAGATCACAGTCAAGGGGCTTTTCCTGGTTTCTTTTGAATCGCCCCTCCCGAACGCTATACTCGAGAAGCCGGTGAATGGTTTTTGCTTCATGGCCGGTGCTCTCAATCATCCTTTTTGCTGCCCTTCCTGTGGGTGCACCCAAGACTATCTTGATCCCCAGTCTTGAAAGGATCTTTATGATCGCGTTGATGATCGTGGTCTTGCCAGTGCCGGGACCCCCTGTGATCACCAACACCTTGCTCTGCAACGCTGACTTTACCGCCTCCATCTGTTTGTCCGCCAGAGTAATCGATAACTGACGCTCAACCCACTGGATGGCCCTGCGGGAGTCCAATTCTCGAATGCTTCCTTTTCCTCTCAAGAGGCCTTTCAGGCTTGCTGCGATACCGGTTTCGGAAACGTGGTATTTGGCAAGGTAAACGGCCTTGTAATTTTCCCTGAAATCCTCCATATCCTCGTTTAGATCCTCGATCACTACCTTCTTCTGAAAAGCGATCGTCCCCAGGGCCTTCACAATGACCTCACGATCCACGCCCAGGATTTCCCGGCTCCTGTTGATCAAAGAGTCATAGGGAAAATATACGTGGCCCTCCTCCGCGAGCGCTCGAAGCACATACAGGATGCCGGCCTGCGCCCGCAATTGGGAATCCTTCGCAAATCCCAGTTTCTCGGCAATTCGGTCGGCGGTCACAAAGCCGATACCGAAGATATCCACTGCCAGACGGTAAGGGTTGTCCCGAACCACCTGGATAGATCGGTCCCCATACTGTTTGAATATCTTTGTAGCATATCCTGTACTGATCCCCTGGCCCTGAAGAAAAAGCATCACTTCCCGGACCTGTTTTTGCTCCTCCCAGGCTTTTCGGATCATCCGAATCCGCTTCTCCCCAACGCCATCCACCTCAGCCAACCTTTCAATCTCTTTTTCGATCACCTCCAGGGTCTCGTCTCCGAACCGGTCCACGATTCGCTTGGACATGACAGGCCCGATACCTTTGATCAGGCCGGAGCCAAGATACCTCTCTATTCCGTATACGGTGGCCGGAACCATGGACCCGTACTCCGCCACCCTGAATTGTTCCCCGTACTTGGGATGGTTCTGCCACTGGCCTGTCATCCGGAGGATTTCCCCGGGGGCGGGAGACATGAAATTGCCCACAACGGTCACCAGATCGTGCTTTCCCTTCACCCTCACTTTGGCGATGGTAAAACCATTCTCTTCATTGGTATAGGTGATTCTCTCGATTTGACCCTGGAGCTCGTCGGGCATCACCTGACCTCGTGCTTAAGGCATACATCTCGGGACGCGTTCGGCGTGCGCGCGGACCGGCTAGGTGAAACTTGCAATTTGCGCGTTTTTGGCCTACACTTCGACGCATCAAACGTCTGATCTCTCATCATGCGCGATCCAAACTACCATATCCAATTCAGGCATGTCACGAGGATTTGCAGGATGGCACAAGGCCGAGGCACGCCGGATGCATCGTCAATGGCGAGAAAAAATGAAAATAACCGGTGAGATATTCCAGGTGGGCGGCGGCGATCTTACCTCTTTCGAGGATGCAGCCATTTACCTCATCCATTTTGGAGAGCATGCGGCTCTGGTGGATGCAGGCTGCGGCAGAGGGACAGAACGACTTCTCGGAAACATCCGCCGCTGCGGGACACAGTTTCACCAGATCCAGTATCTCCTCATCACTCATTGCCACTTCGACCACACGGGTGGGGTCAAGGCAATCCTGGATCGAATTCAATGCCAGGTTGTCGCCCATGAACTGGATGCCCGGTTTCTGGAAAAAGCCGATGACGAAGTGACCGCAGCCAAATGGTACGGTTCAAGCCTTGCCCCCTTTGAAGTTCACAGGAAACTATCCCAGCCCGTGGAAACCATAGCCCTGGGCGACAGAACCATTCAGGCCATCCATATCCCCGGACACTCTCCGGGCTCGGTGGCCTTCCTCACAGAATCTGAAAATCTTAAAGTCCTTTTTGCTCAGGATGTGCATGGACCCTTGGATCCAAGCCTTCTGTCTGATAAAGAACACTACCACCACTCCCTCAACCTGCTCCTTTCCCTTGATGCCGACATCCTCTGCGAGGGGCACTATGGCGTCTATAAAGGGAAAAAGAAGGTGCGAGGATTCATAAAGTCCTTCCTGTAAATGCCCACCTCAATTCCGTTCGGACGGGGGTTCACCATGACCGGTGACAGAGATCTTCCGCTTCGAGACCCGGCGTCGAGGACCACCGACCTCTTCCCCCCTCAAGTTTGGCGTTCTATTGCCGATTAAGTGGATAACCATGAAACCCGATCAAGCCCCCGAAAAAGAACTTTCCCGGTTCTCCGTTCGCCGTACCCTGGAGGAATACCCGAAAGACTCTGCCCAGAAGATGGCCGTGCTCTTCACCGATATTGTCGGCTCAACCTCGTATTTCAGGGCTCACGGGGATCTTGCAGGAAGGGAAATGCTCCAGCGCCATCAGGATATCGCCACAAAGGCCATCGCTGAGCACAGTGGTGTGCTGGTCAAAACGCTGGGAGATTCAGTCATGGCGTATTTCCTTGATCCCAAGGAGGCTGTGAGGGCCGCCGTAAAAATACAGCAGGAACTTGTCTCCCATAATGAGAAAAGGGAGGCCGAGGATCAAATCCATATTCGCATTGCAGTACACTACGGAGAGGGAATCATTGAGGAACATGACATTTTTGGCAACGTGGTGAACCTGGCTGCGAAGATCCTGCCTCTGGTGGATGGGGAACAAATCTGTATTTCTCAACCTCTTCACGATTTGGTACATGACCTCATCCCTTTACGCTTCGAACGGGTGGAGTTTCCAAAAGAAAAGGGGCCTCCGGGGGGCCTACCCTTGTACAGAATCCTCTGGGACAAGAAGATCAAATTTGAACCCAGCACCGTCCTGCTGCTTTACTTGAAGCCCATCGCCAGCCTGAACAGGTATCATTTCCCCAAGGTCTGGACCGATCTCCTGGCAAACGGAGATCGTTTCTGGAAGGGTAAAATCATGAAAGAGTCCGTCCTGGACGACAAATCGGTGGTTCTGATCTTAAGAGACGCGGTGTCGGCCATCGAGGTCGCCCGCCACGTCATGGCCTTCCTCAGAAAACGCCTCGGAGATGAATACGGTTCCCTCCCCCTACCCCTGCAGGTCGTTATCGACTCCGGTCCCTATCTGAGAGCGGATAAAATTTTCGCAGAGAGCCTCAAGGTTCATTGGGATGAAATCGATCTCGGTGAAATTTACATTTCCTTCTCTGCTCACCATTTACTGGAGGACAAGCAGGCACTGCCCACAAACCCAATCTTCGATAAAGATCACCCCCAGATCTTTTACAAAATCAGGGCGGCAGAAGACACCCATTCCAGCAGATCCCTCCTTTTCTTCTATCAGAACGCCCTCATGCAGGGACACTACCCGCCCTGCTTTTATTGCGGAGCTAGAAGCCATTTGAGCCTTGACTGCCCTTCAAAAAAAATCGGAGGGATGACCCAAGCCATCAAGCGCCTGGGACATCTTTCTCTGACACGCATAAACAGGCTCTTCTTCCGGCACATCACAGATGCAGGGCCGGAGGACCTGGAAGGAGCCGGTGGAGACCGCAATGAAACCGGAGACTCCCACTTGGCGGAAAGTGCATTTTACGAGCTGAAGTGGATCCTTCAGCTGCGTTTTTTCGAAATGATCTGGGATTCCCACGAGGAGGACTGGGACAAGGCAAAAAACACCAGAAGTAAGAACCCCAAGGGGGGGCCTGTCTGGCTGGCTCACGATTGCATCCGGGTATCCAGCCTGGCCCGGGCAGAGACGCTCCTCACCAAAGCCCTGGAGGAGAATCCCCACGACTACAAGGTCTATTGTGCTTTGGGATATTTGAATATGGAGCGGAATGACTTCCGCCAGGCCCGGCATTTCTTCGGCAAAGCGCTCGATCACGCGAGAACCAAGCCCAAAAAAATGTTGTTTCATTTCTTGCTCTCCCGCCTTTACGAACTCAAAGGCGAAAGCAAGCTGGCCGACCAGCATCTTAACGAAATCTTCTCCCTCCACCCCGCATGCCAGGAGGCAATGTATCAGAGGCTGGTGCTCCAGTTTCGAAACGGCCTGGAAGAACAAGCGCTCAAGGGATTGATCAAATTTGTACATGGACAAGGGGAGTATTTTATCGCCGCCCTCATCGATCCTGAACTGGCAGCCTTCAGTGGGATCATTCATCCGGAGCTTGAAACCCTTTTCCAGGATGCCAGAGCAGAGGCTGGCAAAATGGTGTCGAAGGCGAGGGAGGAGTTGGAAAGGTTAGAAGCATTCATTGGCAAAGAGGAGGAGAGGGTCAAGGAAGCAAATTCCCTTCTTGAAAAAATCGGCGAACTTTCCAAGTCCGACAGTTACCTTGGGTATCGCGACATGATCCGATACGGGGACGTGATCATCAGCATGTCTCGAAGAACCGTAGAAGAGCGGAAAGGAAAACTCTATGATTTTCTCTATGAGTTGGACGATCGTTGTGAAAATCATCTCGCCTTCGTCAAAAACTATCCTTACAGGAACTTTGCAGCAACGGTGCTGAAACAACTCCTTGCCCTTCGAAAGAGAGTTCACGGCGTCAAAGACGCCGTAAAATCTCCGGCGCGAGATCATTTCAAAAAGTATCTTGCGGAAGCCGAAGAAATCGCCGGACAGTTGAAGGATGTGGACTCGAAGGTGAAAAAGCTGGAGGGCATCAAGGAACTCCATCATTTCCTGCGTGCTTTTTTGAAGAAAACCCTCTTTCTGCAATGTCTCAATCTGCTCATTGGAATTGTATTTCTCCCCATGACCCTCCATTACCTGATGTTCATTGTGCCGGAATTGAAAATGTCCTCCCAGAGTCTCTGGCCCTATCAAAAAACGACGCTTTTTCTCGGGGGCATAGCAGGTCTATGGCTGGCCCTGATGATGACACTGAAGCCTTCATCACGAAAATAGGATCCCTCCCGACAGTCACCATGAACCCATTCACGGGGTGGCATGAATACCGTCCTGCTGCTGAAGTGAAAACAGCACACGGTCACCCGCCATACGGGCAGGAGGTTTCCTCGTGATCCCATGCACGAGCTCATGAGACGGGCATGTCCAGCACTTCCCTGATCTTCTTGGAGAGCTGTTCCAGGTTGAATGGTTTCTGGATAAACCCATCGCATCCGCGTTTAAGTATCTCTGTTGCCTGTCCGTCGATGCTGTAACCGCTGGAGAGAAGAACGCGTGCCTCCGGAACAATTGTCTTGATCATTTCGTATGCCTCCCGACCACCCACACCCGGCATAATCATGTCCAGAATGATCAGGTCGGGTAGAACAGATGCCCCGTTTTCCTTCTCTCTTTTGGTTTTCCGTATAAACTCCACAGCCTCTTTCCCGCCTCTCGCTACGCACACTTTGTAACCCAGCGCAGCGAGCATCTGCTCACCCACGGCAAGCAGTGACTCCTCATCATCCACCAGGAGCACCGTCTCCATTCCTTTTAGGATGTTTTCAGGTGTGCGCTTCTCCTCGACGGGCTTCTTCCCGGAGGCCGGGATGTAAACGTGAAAGGTGGACCCCTCCCCTCTCTTGCTATGCACTTGGATGATGCCGCCATGGTTCTTCACGATCCCGTAGGCAGAGGCCAAATCCAGTCCCGTCCCTCGGCCCATCTCCTTTGTGGTGAAAAAAGGATCGAAAATTCTCGCCTGGATCTTCTCATCCATCCCCACGCCCGTATCCGTCACGGAAATCCTCACGTATCGCCCAGGTTTCAGGCCGTGGACCGCCACAAAGGTTTGATCCAGATCTACATTTGCCGTTTCCAGATAAAGGCTTCCGCCCGCGGGCATCGCCTGCCAGGCATTCACATAGAGGTTCAAGAGGGCCTGCTCCATTTGTCCCTGATCCACTTCCACCGTCCAGACACCCTCCTGAAACTTCTCCCGGATCTGGATTTCTTTCCGGGTTCGGCCGAAGATATCCGTGCTCTTCCTGATGAGCAGGTTCGGGTCCGTGGATTTCACCTCGTAGCGTCCACCCCTGGAAATACCCAGGAGCCGCTTGGTCAGATCCGAAGAAGTCTTAATCATCTCTTCCATGCCCCGGAGATATTCGCGGTGGGGGTGATCTCGTGGCGTATCCATCAGCATCAGGGAGACGCGTCCCTGCAAGCCCATGAGCAGGTTGTTGAAGTCATGGGCAATTCCACCCGCTAGTGTTCCGATGGCCTCCATTTTCTGGGCGTGTCTCAGCTGATCCTCGAGCTTCTTTTGATGGGTGATATCTCTCAAGAAGTTGAGGGTTGCAGGCCGCTCATCCCAGGCGATGATAGCCGTGTTCAATTGCACCCATATTTCCTCACCGGTCTTTTTGATCACCCTGAAGGAATAGGTGCTTTCAAGTTCCTCTCCCTCAAGTCTCCTTCTGTGCCTTTCTAGAACCAGTTCACGATCTTCCGGGTGGATGAGATCAATGAAGGGAATCCCGGCGAGCTCATCCGCCCCGTAGCCGACGAGTGTCACCGTCTTGGGATTGGGAAACTTGATCACCTCATCCTGTGCAATGAAAATGGCGTCATTGGCATGATGAACGACCTGTCGATACTTCTCTTCGCTCTCCCGTAAAGCTCTGTCCGCCTCTTTTAACTCCTGAATATCCCTCGCCACCGTGAGGATGTGGGGTTCGTCATTGAGCGTGATGATCCTGGCGGAAACCAAGCCGGCCCTGACCGTGCCATCTCTGGGCCGCAATCCCGTTTCCATGTTCCTCACCTGCCCATCCTTGAGAAGCCTTTCAAGAAAGCGTTCACGATCCTTCGGATCTTCCCACAGGCCAATGTCAAGCGTCGATTTCCCGATCAGATCATCGCGATTATACCCGCTCAGCAGGGTGACGCCCTCATTCACGTCCACCAGCATCCCGTCCCTGAGCCTGCTGATGGTCATGGGGTCGGGGCTTGTCTGAAAGGCAATGCGGAAACGGCTCTCCGAATCCCTCAACGCTTCTATGAGATCGGTCACCTCTCCATTCTTCCTCTCCAGGGCTTCGACCATGGAATTGAAGGCGTGGATCATCCTGCCCACTTCATCCTTTCGGCTGAAATCCACCCGGTCGAATCTCCCTTCGGCAACCCCCTCCGTAGCCCGGATCACCTTCCGAAGCGGCAGATTTACCAGAAAATGAAAGACCACCAAGAACGTCATCAGCACCATGGCCAGGACTCCCAGGGTGCCCAGGTAGCCGATCTTCCTCACCAGGGTGAGCGGTTCCATGTAGTCCTTTTCGAAAATGAGACTCAGGATATGCCAATCCCAGAAAGGAAAGTAGCGAGCGTGCATCCGCACCCGGCGGTGGAAGAATTCCTCTGTGGCGATTTCGCGCTCAGATCTATGAAGCTTCAGGAACGAAAGATCTTCTTGGGGCAAAGCCAGGGTGGAAGCAACCGCAGTCCCGTCACTTTTCACGATGAGCATCTGGATACTGTAAAATCTCCGGCTGACCCGCTTTACCCGCTCAATGGCCTCCTTTTTCATGGCCGCGTTCATTTCGGGCTCATTTTCCAGCCGTCCTTCGAGCAAGTAATTGAAGCTGTTCTCACAGATATTTAAACCCATGCCGGAAGCCAATTTGAGTTCGGCGTCCGTCCGGCTCTGGAGAAAACTGAGGAGGGGCGGTGTGAGATAGGAGACGGAAGCTACGGAAATGAGAAAGCCCACGGCGAAGACCGGCACGAGCATAAGCAAAAGGATTCGGTTTCGAAAAACGAGTCTTTCCTTTTCCATGGGTCATCCTCCTCCTGTCCATCAAAAACGGGCCGGAGCCGTCTGAACTTTCGTGGGATAGACAACCTCCTTTTTCCCATCTTGCCACTGAATGAGGAGGGGATTGTGTCCAATCTGCTTTCCATTCTCATCGACCTTGAAACGTCCAATGATCGTGGCCGAATCGAGAGAAAGGATATAATCTCTGATCCTCTCCTGGTCCAAAGACTGGGTCTTTATGACCGCTCTCTCCATGATCTGGCAGGCTGCATAGGCTGCTCCCGCATAAGAGGATGGGAGCCGTTTCGCAAATGCCCTGAAATCTGTGACGAAATTTTTGGTACCGGGAAAAGGGATCCGTTCGTCGGGTTCCCACTGGGAGGGGCAAAAAATGCCTTCGCACATACTCCCTGCCCGCTTGCAAAAATCCGGATGGGTAGGGGCAATGGGAATGGCCAGCACCCGTGGGCGATAGGACGCCTTTTTCATGAAATGAAGCGTGTCGTAGGCATCCGGCGGATAAACGGAGAGGATAAGCCCGTGGGGTTCAAGATCCATGACCTCCTTCAAGAGGGGCCGCAGTTCCGTTTTCGCGACCTTGAAGCCCTTATCAGCAACCACGCGCAGTCCAAATCGCTTTGCCCAGGATACGACCCCCTCTGCCACATCCATGTGAAAGGGGGTGCCCTCGTACAGAATCCCGATGGATTCAAATCCGTGGCGTGCCATGAGATCCAGTAGCCCCACAAGGTACCTGTTCGCCGGTGCAAATACGCCGAAAATGTATCGATATCCGCGCTCCCAGATCCCTTCACTAGAGGCACCGCAGGCCAGCATGACGAGTTTATGGCTTTCGGTGATACGGGAGGCGACAAGGGTCAGGGGTGTGGAGCAGGGGGAGAGAACGAAATCAACCTTATCCTCACGGATCAACTTCTCGTAATATGTTTGAACGAGTTCTTCTCGGCTTTTGTCATCATAGAGGATCAACCTGACCCTTCGGCCCAGAAGACCCCCTCGTTCATTGACCTGTTTTTCCCACAGATTGAATGCACTCCCAATCATCGATGATGGTTCCTCGTATTTTCCCTTCAGAGATACGGTTGCCCCTATGAGGATCGGCTCCTTTTCTTGTCCGGCGGCCGCCGTGGCAGTGAAAAGGAGGGGGGGGAAAAGAAAAACAAGCCATGCCTTTGAACAAATACGCATCATGGGAGCCATTCTCCTTTCGGTGGGAAATAGAGGAAACGGGCCGGCACTTCAGGTTTGAAGGGGAGCGCAAGGTGCTGGGCGAAAAAGCATGGATGATTGGCGTGAGATGTTTGCTTACATTTCCGGCGGCAGGTGAAAGATACCGCTTGATGAGTCGGATCGGCCCTCGAGGCCGCCGAAAAAAATCTCGCAACGTCGCTTGCGACCCACATATGCTTATTATACAATATTTCTTTTTGTAAGGATCAAGAGTATTTTATGAGGTGCTTTTGAAATCCGGGTCAGGTGGTGTGAAAATCCGGATGATCCACATGAAGCAGATACTTGAAACCACTCGCAACGCCCTGTGGTTTTTTGAACACTCCCTGCGCGGATCGTAAATGTGAGGTGCTCCTATGGCCTTTTCCCTGCCCCCATACACCCAACCCGATTTCAGCAAAACCCCCTTTGTGACATCGCCCGCGGCGGTGTTCCAGAAAGTGGAAAAACCGGGCGTTGCCCCTCCCGACTATCACGCCACTTCCATCTATCCAGAGTACATCCAGGTACAGAAGGGAAAGTGGCGCCTGTTGAAAAACTCTCGCATGGACTGCGTGGTGGTTCTTGAAAAGGACGGAAAACTGAAGGTCAAGGAATTTCGTCACCTCAAGGTGGGAGATGCTGTTGCCTGCGGGAGAAGAGAGAACGGAGAGGATGGGATATTCGTCCATACGCGAGGGTTTGAATTTCCGGCCCACGTGATGGAGAAATTCGCATTCCGCACGCGACTTACCCGGGAGACCTCCTTTTCCATCGATTATGATGAACTCTACGACCTCCTGGAGTACGAACGGGAGAAAGGCTTCATCGTGTGGGTCCTGGGTCCGGCGGTTGCATTTGACCAGGATGCCCGGCTGGCCTTTATGGGTTTGGTGGAAACCGGTTTTGTTCATGCCCTGCTGGCAGGAAACGCCCTCGCGGTGCACGACTTGGAAGCGGCGATCTTCGGAACGGCCCTGGGCCAAGAAGTCTATTCCAAGAAAATGGCCCCCCTGGGCCATTACAATCACCTGGACGCCATCAACCGCGTCAGGGCCCTGGGCTCTACGGCGGAGGCCATTGAACGGGATTTGGTGAAAGAGGGAATCATGTGGGCCGTCATTCAAAAGGGCATCCCGTATGTGCTGGCAGGTTCCATCCGGGATGACGGTCCCCTGCCGGAAGTCATCGGAGATGCCTATACGGCACAGGATCGAATGCGAGGTCTCGCCTGTGAAGCAACCACGGTGATCGCCCTTGCAACCCAGCTTCACGCAATCGCCGCGGGAAACATGGTCCCCTCCTATAAAGTCATGGGGAACAATCGGGTGCGTCCCGTATACTTTTACACGGTGGATATGTCTGAATTCGCCGTCAACAAGCTGGCAAACCGCGGCTCCCTCACTGCACGTTCCATCCTCACCAACGTCCAGGACTTCGTGGTCACGGTGGAGCGCGGACTTCGTAAACGGTCCCGGTAGCGGCTACATCACGATCTCGGTGCCGGCCCTGCCTCCAAGGGCCTCATGGATGGCCTCCACCGCGCAGATGAAGGCCCTTTTCCCGCCGTTTCTCTTGAATTGCACGGCCGCCTCCACCTTTGGCCCCATGGAACCTGAGGGGAACTCCCCTTCCTCCCGGTACCTGCCAGCCTCCTCAAGGCGCATCCGGCGGAGGAATCTCTGGGTCGGCTTTCCATAGGCCAGCGCAACTCCTTTCACATCGGTGGCAATGCAAAAGATATCCACGCCTACTTCCTCGGCCAGTTTGGCACTTGCCAAATCCTTGTCGATCACTGCGTCCACTCCCTGAAAAGCCCTTCCCTCCCGAATCACCGGGATGCCACCCCCTCCGCAACAAATGACGATAAAGTCCATCTCCAGGAGTCTTTTGATCTCACGCTTCTCCACGATGGTCACGGGCCTGGGAGAGGCCACCATACGCTGATATCCCCTGGCCGTTTTCGCCATCCGATAGGGAAGCGCACGAGCCTTTTCCTCCGGGTAAACCGGACCGATGGGTTTTGTAGGATCCTTGAATGCAGGATCGCTTTCATTCACCACCACATAGCTTATCAGGCTCACCAGGGGCTGCTCCGTCTGAACTCCCAATTCCATGAGTTCCGTGTCCAGGGTGGATTCGATCATGTAGCCAATCTGGCCCTGGGTTTGGGCCACCAAAATTTCCAGCGGCGAGGCGGGGACCGCGTCGCAGCACTCCTGCTGTAGGAGCAGGTTCCCTACCTGGGGACCGTTGCCATGGGTTAGGATGATTTTATAGTCTCTCGAAAGCAGGGCGATCTGGCGCATGGGGACCTTCAGATTCTGAAGCTGCTCGTCCGCCGTCCCGATCTGGCCTTTTCGGATCAGCGCGTTCCCGCCGAGGGCCACCAACAAGATCTGTTTCTTTCTCCGGTTTCTTTTCACCCCTGGAGATCCCCTCCTGGACGCAGGGCTTCGAATCTCTTAACCAAGGTGCTTTCCAGAGTAGGTGGACCGTGATCCCGGTACTCGTAGCACACCCGTAAGGTTGGTTTGTTGATGTTCAGGAGCCGCGTGAGATGGATAGGCGTGGCGAAAAGGACCAGATCACAGTCCGCATCATTGATCGTTCTCTCCAGATCGCGGATCTGATCCCTGCTGTAGCCCATGGCAGGAAGCACTTTACCGATATGCGGATAGATTTCATAGGCCTTCTTGATGGTTCCGAGCGCATACAAGCGCGGATCGATCAGTTCGGCCGCACCGTATTTCTTGGAGGCAACCACCCCCGCACCGTAAGGCATTTCCCCGTGAGTGAGCGTGGGACCATCCTCCACCACCAGAACTCGACTCGCCTTGATCCGCTCGGGTTGACTGACGACCACGGGGGACTCTGCGAGCACGATCTCGGCCTTGGGTGCATACTTCTCGATGTTCTTTCGTACCCGATCCACATGATCGGGAGATGCCGTATCCACCTTGTTGATGACTCCAATATCCGCCATGATCATGTTTGTTTCCCCCGGGTAGTAGAGCAGTTCGTGTCCGGCCCTGTGCGGGTCGAAAAGAACAATGTGCACGTCGGGGTAATAAAAGGGGGTATCGTTATTCCCCCCGTCCCAGACAATCACATCGGCCTCTTGCTCGGCCTCTCGCAGGATCCGAGCGTAATCGACCCCCGCGTATACAACAATTCCCATGTCCACAAGGGGCTCGTACTCCTCCCTTTCCTCTATGGTGCAGTGATGTTTTTCGAAGTCCTCGTAAGAAGAAAATCGCTGGACCACCTGCGTTCTTAAATCTCCATAGGGCATGGGATGGCGGACTACGACAACTTTTCTCCTGAGATGCCGGAGAATTTCACAGATCTTGCGGGTCGTCTGGGATTTTCCGGCCCCCGTTCTCACGGCGCACACGGCCACAACAGGTTTTTTCGATCTGAGCATGGTGTAGGTGGCCCCGATGAGAATAAAATCCGATCCTCCCGCCATGACCAGGGAGGCCTTGTGCATCACCTCCACATGGGGCACGTCGCTGTAGGAAAAGGCCACCAGATCCACTTTGCCTTCCCGGATCAAATCCCGAAGACGCTCCTCGGGATAAATGGGAATGCCTTCCGGGTAAAGCGTTCCCGAAAGTTCCGAAGGATAGCGTCGATTTTCAATGGCGGGGATCTGCGCTGCGGTGAAAGCAACGACCCGGTAACGGGGATTGTCTTTGAAATATACGTTGAAGTTATGAAAATCCCGGCCGGCAGCTCCCATGATGATCACCTTTTCCACCATCGCCCTCTCACCCCTTTGGGACAGGCCAAGTGCATTTCTGCCCGCAATCGCCCATTTGCTCCACTGGAGATCCCACCGTCCTGCCTGTTCACTTGTTGACAATTATCCCCGAATATGAAGACCGGAACAAGGGTTTTTTCCTGGGAACTGAGTAAGTGGCAGACGCTTGAAGGCCAGACCTGAAACGGAAGCTTTGCCGATGCTTTTTTGACCCTCTTTGCCTGTTTCCCGACAGGGATATCCCTTTGCCATACGAAACCCTATGGTATAATATCGGTTCTGGGAGCGAAGAGATTTCCCTGGATCGGAGGCAAAACATGAGAAGGATTCCCTTGATCGCACTATTGGCAATTCTGGTGGCAACCCTGGTTTTCGCCATTGTCCTGTATCGGCTTTATGCGGATAAGGAAGATATCCTCCGCATGAACAGGGAAAATCTTTTCGATTTGAATGCGAAGGTCATGGAATTGAAGGAGGAGAATACGAAGCTCAAAGGGAAAATCCGTGACGAGACAGAGCGCTCCAAACAGTCCGTACAGGAGCTGAAAGAAGCGTATGGTGCCGAAAAAAAAGCCGGGGAAGCCCTTAAGGCGGAACTCTCATCCAGAAACGACCTGATCGCTCAGCTCCAAGAAAGAGACAAAAATGCCCAGGCCCAAATCCTCTTCCTCCAGGACGAAGTGGCCGAGGGAAAGGAAGCGCTTGATACCGTGAAAGAGCAAATCGCTCAGCTTGTTGAGGCACATCATAGAAAGGATCAATCCATTTCCCAATTGGAAAAGAGGGTGGAAAGACTGAAGGGAGAATTGGACGCTGAAAGGAAAGCCAAGGAGGAAATTCAGGAAGCGCTGGGAGCACGGGACGCCCGGATTTCAGAGCTCGAGGAAAAACTCACGAGCTCCCGGGAAACGATCGGGTCCTTGGAAGAGCAAGTCCTAAAGGGAAAGGAGGCATTGGAAACCGTCCAAAGGGAATTGGCGCAGGCGATTGAAGCGCTCGAAACGAAAAATCAAAGCCTCACCAAGCTGGAGAAGGATTTGAGCCGGCTTCAAAGCGAGCTGGAGACGGAAAAGAAGGCGAAGGAAGCCCTTCAGCAGGAGATGCAATCGCGGGATGTCCGGATTTCAGAGTTCGAGGAAAAACTCACGGGCTCCCGGGAAACGATCGGGTCCTTGGAAGAGCAAGTCCTAAAGGGAAAGGAGGCGCTGGAAACCGTCCAAAGGGAATTGGCGCAGGCGGTTGAAGCGCTCGAAACGAAAAATCAAAGCCTCACCAAGCTGGAGAAGGATTTGAGCCGGCTTCAAAGCGAGCTGGAGACGGAAAAGAAGGCGAAGGAAGCCCTTCAGCAGGAGATGCAATCGCGGGATGTCCGGATTTCAGAGTTCGAGGAAAAACTCACGGGCTCCCGGGAAACGATCGGGTCCTTGGAAGAGCAAGTCCTAAAGGGAAAGGAGGCGCTGGAAACCGTCCAAAGGGAATTGGCGCAGGCGGTTGAAGCGCTCGAAACGAAAAATCAAAGTTTCACCACCCTGGAGAAGGATTTCAGCCGGCTCCGCAGCGAGCTGGAGACGGAAAAGAAGGCGAAGGAAGCCCTTCAGCAGGAGATGCAATCGCGGGATGTCCGGATTTCAGAGCTCGAGGAAAAACTCACGGGCTGCCGGGAAACGATCGGGTCCTTGGAAGAGCGAGTCCTAAAGGGAAAGGAGGCATTGGAAACCGTCCAAAGGGAATTGGCGCAGGCGGTTGAAGCGCTCGAAACGAAAAATCAAAGTTTCACCACCCTGGAGAAGAATTTGAGCCGGCTTCAAAACGACCTGGGGGCGGAAAGGAAGGCGAAGGAAGCCCTTCAAGAGGATCTCGCGGCCAAAGAAGACAGAGTAAACGAGCTTCAAAAAAGGCTAAAGAACGCCCAATCGCTGGTGCGCCATCTAGAGGAGGGGATTTCCAAAGGACAAACCCAGAGCGAAGAATTCAAGCGCAGACTCTCGGAGTTGAAAGCGGAAAAAGAGGCGATCCAGAGCCGACTGAGTGAGGTGAAAGCCACTTACGAGACCCTCATCGCCGATCTCAAGAAACAGGTTGAAAACCAGGAGGTGACCATTGAAAGATTCGAGGAAAAAATCTCCGTGACCTTTGTGGAGCGGATCCTCTTTGATTTCGGAAAGGGAAGCCTCAATCCGGATGGAAAAGCGCTTTTGAACAAGTTCGGCGCCAGTTTAAAAACGGTGAAAAACAGAAAAATCCGAATCGTGGGACATACCGACAACGTCCCTATTGCACCGGAATTTCGATACAAGTATCCATCGAACTGGGAGCTTTCGGCGTCTCGCAGCGCAGCGGTGGCTCGCTACTTCCAGGAGAAAATCGGACTGGATCCCGAGAAACTGGAGGTCGTAGGACGATCCTTTTATCAACCGGTGGCGAGTAACCAAACGGAGGGAGGGCGTTCCCGGAACAGGCGCGTCGAGATTGTCATCGCCCCCATCTTTGAGTAGCCTGCGGGATCCGAAAACGACACCGTAGAAAAGGTCCGAAAGCTGTCCTTTTCTTCCAAGACCTCCTCCTAAAGGGGTCAATTCTGTTTTCTCAGGTAGAGCTTTAGCTGCGTGACAATGCCTGCGGCCAGCAGGATTCCAAACAAGAGGAGGGAGGTCTTCCGTCCAAACTCCAGGCTCTGGACCACAAACATGGCTCCTGCGAAGGAAGAGAGAAGGATCAGGGCCCACTGGAAGAAAGCCCCGACCATGAGGGCTCCGGCGATTCCACCCACGAGAAAGCTCGCCCAAAAGAACGCTTCCGACTGAAGTCGCAGTGCCTCGGCCATGGTGGTGACCACATACCCCCCCGCAACAAACCCGGCCGCGGCAACGAGGATTTTTTGCAGAAACAGGGCTGAAATCCCCCCTGCAAGACCGATGATCAGACCGGTCGCGAGAATCACCCAACCGGGCTGGTGGGTGAAGGTCCGGGTCGCAATATCCACACCAAACAGGAAACCGGTTCCTCCCACAAAAAGCCAGAAGAGCTTTCGGCCCATGGTCATGAGGCAGAGGCCTATGAGAATTTTGAGTGTAACCAAGCGACCCTCCCGCCAAAAGGATTGCCGAACATCAATTTAAAGTTCCCCGCTTCAGGTTTCGTTGTTATATTGTAGCAGGGAAAAATCTTCAACCCTTGGCAAAGGGTATTATGGGGTAATGGATTTCATGAGAAAAAGAACGTTCGCACCCATGCTTATGCTCGCACTCCTGATGGCTTTTCCAGGCGGCTTTCCTGCAGCCTCCCTTCGATGCGGAGGCCGGCTCGTATCCGAGGGGGACACCAAGGCGGAGGTGGTCGCCAAGTGCGGCGAGCCCGATTATATCGACGCCTGGGAGGAAGAGCGAATCAAAAGAGACTATTACTCCTACCCTCGTTTTAAAGACGAATACCCGGAAAGCGAATTGTATCGGGAACCCAGATTCGTGAAGGAATTCGTTCGCATCGAAGTGTGGACATACAACCTGGGATCTACCCAGTTCATTCGTTATCTTCGCTTTGAAAACGGCAGGCTCGTGAAAATCACCCTTGGAAACTACGGATACTAGAGGGGAAGAGGGTCCGTTCACCGATCACCGTTTGCCGTTCACCGAAAGAGCCGGTGCAGCATTTTCCGGATCCAGCCGTCGCTGCGCAGATCGCACCCTTTGAAATCAGAAATTCAGGTTGCCGGGCGTTCTCGGAAAAGGAATCACGTCTCTGATATTGGAAAGTCCGGTAATGAATTGGATCAGGCGCTCGAATCCCAGCCCAAAGCCTGCATGGGGGACGGAACCGAATTTCCTGAGCTCGAGGTACCACCAGTAGTCATCGGGATTGAGGTTCATCTCTTCAATCCTTTCAAGAAGCCTATCATAATCGTCCTCTCGCTGGCTTCCACCGATGATTTCCCCAATCCTCGGAACGAGCACATCCATCGCCCTCACCGTTTTTCCCTCTTCATTCATTTTCATATAAAAGGATTTGATATTTTTCGGATAATCCACAAGGACAACCGGATGTTGTAAAACTTTTTCACAAAGGTATCTCTCGTGCTCAGACTGAAGATCATCTCCCCATTTCACGGGAAACTCGAACTTCTGCTCAGCCTTGGAGAGAATTTCTATGGCCTGTGTGTAGCTCAGGATTTCAAAATCTTTTGAAATGATGTTCTCCATGGTCTGAATCACCGACCCGTCGATAAATTGGTTGAAGAACTCCATGTCTTCTTTGCAGTGACTCAGAACATGGACGAAGATGGTTTTCAGAAACTCCACCGCCAGGGACACATCTCCCTCAAGGTCACAGAACGCCATTTCCGGTTCGACCATCCAGAATTCAGCCAGGTGGCGGGAAGTATTTGAATTCTCCGCCCTGAAGGTGGGCCCGAAGGTGTAAACATCTCCCAGGGCGAGGGCATAGATTTCCGCTTCAAGCTGTCCACTGACGGTCAATTTGGCGGGCCTGCCGAAGAAATCCCGTCCGAAATCGGGAAGGCCGTCCCTTGTGGGGATTCGGCCCAGGTCCAAGGTGGTCACGTTGAACATCTCACCGGCCCCTTCACAGTCGCTTCCCGTTATGATCGGGGTATGGATATAAAGGAATCCTCTTTCCTGGAAGAAGGTGTGGATGGCCTCTGCCACCGCGTTCCGAATCCTTGCAACGGCCCCGAAGGTATTGGTTCTGGGTCGCAAATGGGCAATGGTGCGCAGGAACTCGAAGGAATGCCTCTTTTTCTGCAGCGGGTAAACGTCCGGATCGGCCCAGCCCAAGACCTCGATTTCCTCCGCCTCCAGCTCCACCCTTTGGCCCTTGCCCGGAGAGGCCCTCAGGATTCCATAAGCCTTCAAGGAGCAGCCGGTATTCAGTTTCAGGACCTCGGTGGTGTAATTGGGCAGTTTTTCGCCGGCCACGATTTGAAGGTTGCTGAGAGAGGAGCCGTCATTGAGTTCAATAAAGGAAAATCCTCCCTTGGAATCCCTCCTGCTCCTGACCCAACCCATCACCACGAATCGGTCCCCGATTTCCTCGGAAGAAAGCACGTTCTTGATTCTCGCCCTGGTCAAAATCAATCCCCTCACAGAAATAGCCGGTTCATCCTTTTTTTCTCTCAAACTCGGTCATAAAGCCCACAAGAGCCCTCACGGCGTCCATTCCCGTGGCATTGTAAAGGGAAGCGCGACAGCCTCCTACGGATCGATGGCCTTTGAGTCCTCCCAGGCCCGCCTTCAGCGCCTCACTGACGAATTGGTTTTCCAGATCCTCATTGGGCAGCCGGAAGGTCACGTTCATGAGGGAGCGGCTGTCCCTATCGGCAGTGCCGCGGTAAAATCCGGATTTGTCGATGAACCCGTAGAGCATCGCAGCCTTCTCGCTATTGATCCGCTCCATGTTCTTCAGCCCGCCAACGGTCTCCTCAAGCCATTTCAAAACCAAACCGATCACATAGATGACAAAACAGGACGGCGTATTGTGCAGGGAGTTTTTCTCCGAGTAGGTGGTGTATTTTAGCATCGTGGGCAAATTTCCGGGCACCCTGTCCAGCATATCCTTTCTTATGATCACCATAGCCGAGCCGGCGGGCCCGATGTTCTTCTGGGCCCCCGCATAAATCAGGCCGAAGGGCTCGGGGTCGAAGGGTCTGCTCATGAAGTCGGAAGACATGTCACTGATCAGGGGGACCTCCCCCGCTTCGGGAAACCGGGACCACTGGGTGCCCTTGATGGTATTGTTGGAAGTGAAGTGCACATAGGCGGCATCCTCGTCCACGGAGAACTCTTTCGGGATGTAGCAAAAATCCCGGTCCTCGGAGGAAGCGATGACGCGCACGTCTTTTCCCTGAATCTTTGCCTCCTTGATGGCATTGGTGGACCAGGTTCCCGTGTTCATGTAGTCCACCGGCTTGCCTTCAACGGCCAGATTCATGGGAACCATACAAAACTGAAGGCTTGCTCCGCCCTGGATGAAAACAACACTGAACCCATCGTCAAGGCCAAGCAATCTCCTTGTTCTCTCTACGGCATTGTTGATGACCTGGTCAAACCATTTGGAACGATGGCTCATCTCCACAATGGACATCCCCGAGCCTTTGAAATTCAAAAGTTCTTCCCTGATTTCCTCCAACACGGGAAGCGGCAATGCCGCGGGGCCCGCATTGAAGTTATGAATTCTCTCACCCATAACCCTATCTCCTGTTCATATCCTTTCTCACCGCTTCCTGGGAGCACAAAAGGAGGCGAGTCTTGCCCGACGCTAAGAAGCACCTCCCGCGTCTTCCGCCTCCATCTCCTGAAGCATTTTCTTGACCGCCTCCAGGCTCTCTTTGTCCTTCTCGAAAGGGGGCTTCCCATCCAGGTCCGCCTCGATGATATCGGTTCGGTAGGGAATAAATCCCAAAAACTGAACCCCCGGCATCTGCTCCAGGAGGAAAACCTTATCTTTCTCCGACCGAATCTTATTGGCCACCAGACTCAGCTTCTTGAGCCCGATGTCCGCGGCCAGCTTCTCGATCTGATGGGCCGTCTCGATGCTGCGCCTGCCAGGTTCCACGACCACAATCAACCGATCGACGGCCATGGCGGTCCCCCTGCCAAGATGCTCCAAACCGGCCTCCATGTCCAGAATGACAGCCTCGTCACGAGCCAGGACAAGATGCCGCACAAGGTTCTTGAGCAGAGTGCTCTCCGGGCAGATACACCCCGCACCACCCTTTTTCACCCCACCCATCACCATCAGCCTGACACCGTTCACCTTTATGGAGAGCTTCTCCGGTAAATCATCCACCTTTGGGTTCAGCTTGAAAAACGAACCCATACTTCCCACCTTGGCTTCCGTTCTTTCCTCGATCAACTCCTTCATCTGGGAAATGGGAATGATCTGATCGCTCTCCTTGACCCCGAGCGCCTGCGCCAGGTTGGCATCTGGGTCCGCATCAATGGCCAGGACCTTTTTCCCTTGATCGGCCAGTGCTCGAATGAGAAAGGAGGCAAAAGTGGTCTTGCCCACGCCCCCTTTACCGCTTATGGCAATCTTCATACCCTTCTCCTTTGATCACGTTTCCGGAGAAACGGAACCTATCTTATTTCCAGAGGTTTTTGCAAGAACAAAATCAATGGGCAGACAGGCGGCACGCCCATGGCGGAGAAAAAAACGAAGGCGATCCCGGGTCGGCTCCCGTGCACTAGCGGGACGGGGGTTCATGGACCTGCATAATCCCCCCGCCTGAATTTCATGACTTCAACGGAGCAGGTAATCAAAACCTCCTTGAGGATCTGCCTGAGCTGATCCTTTTCCGGGAGGGATTCCATGACGGGAATGAGCCTTTTCCTCTCAGTTTCCATCTCATCCACAAGAGGGGAGATGTCTTTCACGGGGACCTTTGAATCCGCCAATTTCCGCTGGTATTCTTCAAGGAGATTCAAAAAACTTTCAACCCGGTCAAGCACCGACAATCCGCTAAGGGAAGGTGAAAGCTCTATTCTCGGCGTAGGCTGAATACCCGCCGCTTTTTGCTCTCGTAGCGCCTGTTCGGAAAGATTGCGAACAGCCCTCTTGAGCACCACTCCGAACTCCTTGTGCGGGGTCCTGCCCTGTCTTCCGATCTTTTCAGGTTGAGCGATTTTTACCGGTTCGTCACCGGAGGATACTTTCATTTGCTCTAACCCCTCTTGGTGCCTGCCGATTGGGGGTCTACTTTTCCGTGGGTAGAGCCTGTCGAGTGGCCTTGCTGCAAGACAAAGCCACCGACCGACGCACGGCCGTGCCCAGATGCGGGCCCAGGATACTTTTTCCCCCTCTTGGATTCCGACTGCCTCTCGACACCAGATGATTCATGAAAAATACCGTCTGGTTCCTATGGAATGCCCCGATTCCTTACATCTGCGGTTCACTTGCCTCGTGAAGCACCCGGACTGAAATTCACTTCATGGGAAATTGAAGAAGGATCTTATTGCCCTCACCTTGTTTCGCTTCTATTTCTATGCGACCGTGGTGGACCTCGATGATCTTCCTAGCCAAGGGCAACCCAAGCCCTCCATGGAAGCTCTTGGCAGAGAGATTGGAATCCAGGAAAGCTGATCGGAGGTCCTCCGGTATGGGTCCACCGTTATCGGAAATTTCCACCGCAACTTCTCCTCTTCCCTCCAACGGTTGAACGGATACGATTAACCTCCCCTCATCCTGCGGGACCATGCGAGCTGCATTCGTGAACAACTGTCGAAAAACCTGCCTGATTCCGTCTCCGTCCATGCGCAAAGGCACGGGTTGCTGAGGAAAATCACAGACGACCTGGATCTTTTTTTGTTCAAAATCGTCCGTCATCTCCTCAAGTACCCCGGCAATGAGCTCAACCAGGTCTTCTACCGAAAATTCAGGCTCATAGAGCCGGCTGTACTCCGTGATCTCCTTCAAAATGCTCTCGAGCCGTGTCGATTCCTTTTCAATGATTCTTGCGTATTCCTTGCCGCGACCTTCCCCTCCAATCTGACCTGTCAACCTCCTGGCAAAGCCTCCGATGGCCAGTAGCGGATTACGAATCTCGTGCGCAACGGCGTCCAAGGTATTCTGGAGGATATCTCTTCGTCTCTGAGCCATCTCCTCGGATAGCCGGTCCAGGGATCGATCAAACTGGCTCACGTGGCTGAGCAGCCGCCGGAGAGAATCCTCCATGGAGCCGCTGATCCGGGCCAGAGCCTGATTGGCTTTTTCCATGAGCGCCACAATGTCCTTCTGTGAATCCACATCTATCCGCAACTGCTCGGCGAGGATGTCCACCTTTTCGAAAGCTCCTGAGAGGACCTCGTGGACCTGATGGCTTTCCAGTTGCAAGTGGCTCTTCACCAGTTCGTGCAATGCGTGCAGTCCCAGGTTCCGACCGAAAACAGCTTCCGTTGCCCTCCTCGCCAGGTCTACCACCTTACAAATCCTTGGCTTGTCCGGCTCCAACGCCTCCGGACCAAACCACCGCTGAGTTTGTATGAGATCTTCCGAGAATCTCCATCGCGCTAAAACGAATCGTCCCACCTCACGGTGGTTGATCCCGAAGCTCTGCTCTTCCCATGGGATTGCCTCTTCCAGAGCAAGGTTTTGCGACAAGAACTCCACACCCGTCTCCTTCGACACCGCCTCATAAAGCATAGGCATGCCGATTTCCAGAATCAACCCTGCAACAAAGGCCTCTTCCCCATCTGTCGTTTTCGGCTTTGCTAAAGAGGAAAAGTCCTGTGCGATCAACGCCCGATAAAGAGATGTTTTCCAGAAGAGATTGTAGTCCATCCCCCCTTTCTTGGCCAGCGGGAATGTATCTCTCAAGGAAAGGCTCAAGGCCATGATGCGAACCCTTTTGAAGCCCAAGAGCGTGATCGCATGGCTGATCGAGTTCACCCGATGTTCGAGAGAAAAGAACGCACTCCCGACCAATTTCAGGAGCCGTGTGGTCAAGCCGGGGTCTTTCTCGATAACGGCAGCCAGGTCCGAAGCTGAGCTCTCGTCGTCCGCCGCCAGCTCAACAAGCTGGATCGCAAGGGGTGAAAGGGAGGCCAAAACCCCGCTTTCGGTAATTTTCTTCAGCAATTTTGTTTTTCCCGCTTCTCCCAAGGGGCATTTCCATCTCGCCGCAGCGACTGAGATCAATTGGGGTCGTTCATCCTTTTGGCTTTAACGTTAGCATAGTCTGTGCTAAAAACCAATACTTTAACCTAAATTTCGTTTTTCAAAAGTTCAAGGGGATTTCTAAAGGGCCGGGCCGAAAAAATCGGGCCTTTCTTTGAAAAGACAGATCCATCCCCTGGGAAGCTTTCAGCGATCGGGGTGGGGCTGCCTTGCTCGTCAAAAAGAGGAAACGAACTCACAGGTACTTGCGACGATCTTCCATGAACCCTTTGTAGATCCTGTAGTGCTCCGTCTCCTCGTATTCGATCTCCCTGACGGGAACTTCATCGAAGCTGTAAAGACAGGCGCCCGGGCATGCCATCAGAATGGGTGAGTGGCTGGCAATAATGAACTGTGCATGGCCCGCCCGCCCCATAGCGTCCAGCAATTTCAAGAGCTCCAACTGGCTCCTTGGTGAAAGGGCGGTCTCCGGCTCGTCCAGGAGGTAGAGACCTTTGATTCGGTACCGAGCTTTGAAAAACGACATGAGAGATTGTCCATGAGACTGCGTGATCAAGGATTTCCCACCGAAATATTCCAGGATTCCCTCATCCTTGACCGCCCACTCCTCCAGGTATCGGGCGAAGTCTCCTGACCTATTCGATGCGAAAAAGGACCCCGGCACAACACCGTCGGTCCACTCAATCCCAATAAATAGGCTGAGCATCCGCTCAAAGGGGTTTTTTTCAAGGCGCGTAACAGGGACCTCTCCCCACATGTGGATGCCGCACGATGCGGATAACGCCTCCAGCAGAGTCGATTTCCCCGTGCCGTTTTCTCCTACGAAAAAAGTCACCGGCGCCCGGAAAACAAGTCTTTCGGTCTGCTCAAAGACCGGCAGGTTGAAAGGATAGTGTTTCCTGGTGGGATATCTTTCTGGAAAAAGCCTCACGTTTCTAAGGTGCATGGGGTTCAAGGCTCCTTTTTGACGATCCATGGGCGTTCATGTCATCCACGAACCCATCCGGGGCGAAGCGGATTCCTGTGAATGGAGTTTACCCGTCGCAAAAGGCGGGCATCTTAATCGGGGATCACAGATACCCGTTACCTCGATATTTTACCCTCAGAGGTCGCCACATCCCCGGTTTCTACTACAAAGCAAGGCAGGCGTCAAACCAAGACTCCACCCCCTTGACATGACCCCCCAGTTGATGCCATTGTTCCTATTCTTGCGAGTCTTCTCTCTCCAAGTTATCCCTTGTTGGAGATAAGCGATATGTCTGGAAGTCCGCTCCATCTCAAAACAATCCGTGAATTGGCCGAGATCATCCGAGCAGGAGGACTCTCTCCTGTAGATCTTACCAAGCATTTTCTCTCCCGCATTCAATCCCTGGACGAAAAGCTCAACGCCTTCCGTCTCGTGTGCCGGGAACGAGCACTGGCTGAGGCAAAGGCGGCGGAAACGGCCTTGCGGGCGGGACAGGATTTGGGCCCTCTCCATGGAATTCCCTACGCCGCCAAAGACCTTTTCGATGTGAGAGGACTACCCACTACCGCCGGCGCCAGGCTGCTCGAAAACAACATCGCCTCGCGGGATGCCACCGTGGTGCGAAAACTGGCCCGAGCGGGGATGGTCCTGTTGGGCAAAACCAATACGGTCCAATTCGCTTACAGCGGCGTGGGCATCAACCACGATCACGGAACGCCCCATAATCCCTGGAAACCTGCCCCCCATGTCCCGGGGGGTTCAAGCAGCGGGTCCGCAGTGGCCGTCTCGGCCGGAATGGCTCCAATGGCCCTGGGTACAGACACAGGCGGCTCGGTGCGCATCCCCGCTTCCATTTGCGGGGTGACGGGGTTGAAAACGACCGTGGGGCGAATCAGCCGGGAAGGCGTTTATCCCTTGAGCTGGACCCTGGACTCCGTGGGCCCCTTGACGCGCTGCGCGGAGGATGCGGCCGTCGTCTACCAGTGCCTTCAGGGTGCGGATTTGGCGGATCAAACCACCTGGGGCTTCCGGCCCCAGGATGTGATCTCCGGTTTGAAGGATGGAATCAAGGGGATGAGGCTCGCCTTCCCTGAATCGGTCTTCTGGGAACATGCGGAACCGGATGTGGAAAAGGCGGTGCGAGAATGTGGAAAGGTATTCCGAGACCTTGGAGCCCATGTGGACAGTACGGAGTTTCCCGAAGCCGAGCAGGCCCGACAACTGAATCCCAGGGGCCTCATCATCGCGGCCGAGGCCTACACCATCAACAGGATGTGGCTCGAGGAGCATTTTGACGAACTGGACCCCATTATCGCCCATCGTATGATCAAAGGAAAAGAGGTGAAGGCCTATGAGTACCTGCAAAACAGCCTGGATTGGAAAGGCTTACGGGCCAGAGTGAACCAGTCCCTCAGGGACGTGGAGGCCCTTCTTGTCCCCACCACGCCCATCCCTGCCCTTCCCCTGGGGGAGCTGAACGGAAACATGGAAACTTACGCCGAGGGAAATCTTCGCTATCTGCAAAATACCTCCATCGGGAACACGTTGAACCTTTGCGGGTTGTCCGTCCCGTGCGGGATCACCCGCAAAGGTTTGCCCGTGGGGCTGATGATTTACGGAAAGCCCTTTGAGGAGGATGTGGTTCTCAGGATCGGCTTTGCCTTTCAGCAGGCTACCGATTGGCACAAGCGCAGTCCGGATCTTTCCTGGGTCGGCACGACTTAGCGTCTCGGCAAATACAAAGCCCAATGGGAGGCATCCCGGCCTGCGTCCATGATTGTTTCGGAAAATGTGGGATGCACCCGGATGCTTCGCGCGAGCATATCGGCCGTGCATTCGAGTTGGAGGGCCAGGACGGCTTCGCCGATCAATTCGGTGGCATTCGCCCCCACGATATGGATTCCCAGCACATCCCCGTACTCCGCGTCGGAGACAATCTTGACCGCACCATCCACCTCGCCGTGGCACATGGCGAGCCCATTGATGGAATTGGGAAAATCGCCCACCTCCACCTCGTATCCCCGCTTTTCGGCCTCCTCCTCGGAGAGCCCCACGGCGCCCACTTGCGGAAACGTCCAGATCCCCCGAGGAATGAGATGAAAGGGAAACCGATTGGCTTTGCCCATGGCGTTCTCCGCCGCGGTGACTCCCATGGCGGAAGCGGCGTGGCTGCTCATCCTGCCCCCGGTCGCGTCTCCGATGGCATAGACGCCCTTCACTGCGGTCTCCAGAGTTTCACTGACCCGGGTGCTGCCGTCATCGTTCAAGCGTATGCCGAGTTTTTCAAGCCCCAGATTCGCCGTGTTGGGACTCCGTGCGGTCAGCAGAATCACTTCCACCTCCATAACCTGCTGTTCCGGCCCGGAAAAGCGCACTTCAAAGCCGTTGTCCAAATGACTCACGGACTCAAGGGTGGAACGTCTATAAACCTTAACCCCTTGCTCTTTGTAAGCCTGGGTGATCCGCTGGCTGGTTTCAGCGTCCTCCCCCGGCAAAATCCTGGCATGATGGGTGGCCAAATGAACGCTGCTCCCAAAGGAATTCAGCAGTGTGGCCATTTCCAGCTCAATGGGCCCGCCTTCTCCCCATACGAGCGCCGAGGAGGGAACCCGATCCATATTGAGAACCCGGTCGGTGGTCCAGGCTGCCTCCTTCAGGCCCGGAATGTCGGGGGTCTTGAGGGAGCTTCCCGTGGCCAGGATGAGGCTCTTGCACTCCAGCACCTTCCCTTCCACCTCCACCTGACGGGGACTTCTGAGATGTCCATGACCGCGGAGCAGGTCCACGCCATTGTTGGTGAGAAGGGCTTCCATGCCCATCCGGATCTCCCCTGCCACCCCGTTCTTTCTCTCCACGATGGCGCCGAGGTCCACTTCCTGGACGGGAGCCTTGATCCCAAAATCGGCGCCCTCTCGTATACGATGGAGAAGATAGGCTGCACGCAGCCATACCTTGGTCGGAATGCAGCCCCGGTTTACACAGGTGCCACCGATATCTCCCGCCTCCACTACGGCTACCTTCCCGCCCAGTTGAGAGGCCCTGATGGCCGCCGCATACCCTCCCGGGCCGCATCCAATCACGATCACATCGTACATGTTCTCTCCCTCGTCCAAAAAACGAATCGTTCACCGATCAAGGACGGCGCCCGAGCTTCCACAAATTCCGGGCAATGCGTTCCCCGAGCCTTTCAGAGGTGCAGCAAGTCCGGATTCTCCATCAACTCAGCGATCTTTGAAAAAAACTTCCCGATGGGGGCCCCATCCAGGACCCGATGATCAAAGGTGATGCTCATGGTCATGACGGGCTTTACCGTGAGCTCACCGCCTTTGACCCACGGTCTTTCCGAGATGCCGCCCGTCTGCACAATCACGGACTGGGGCTGGTTCAGGATCGGGGTTCCCACCCCCCACCGGGGGAAAAACGGTCCCGTATTGGTGAGCGTGATGGTTCCACCGGTCACTTCTTCCAGCGTCAACCTGCCACTCCTGGCCTTGGCGGTCAGGTCCTTGACGGATCTGCTGATCTCCGCCAGCGATTTCCGTTCTACATTTTTGACCACCGGGACGATGAGTCCGCTTCCATACTCCCCGACCTCAATAGCCACGGCCACACCCACGTGGATATCCTCCCACACCTTGATTTCATCATCCACGATGGAAGAATTCACCAGGGGGACGTGCCTCACGGCTTTGCTCAGCACCAGGACCAGCAAATCCGTCATAGAGATGCGGACTCCGATCTCCTCTTCTTTTTGGAGCAGGGAGTTCCTGAGGCGGAGCATTTCCGTCATGTCGATTTCGCCCATGGAGGTCAACTGCGCTGAAACGGCCAGGCTCCTCACCATATGCTCTGAAATGGCCTTTCGCATTCCCTCCAGAGGGATGGAGGCCTTGACTCTCTTCCCGTCAATGACCTCTTCCGCGGCTCCCCTCTCTTTCGTCTCAACCGGCGCCTCCCTGGCTTCCACCGCCCTTTCGATATCCTCCCGGACAATCCTCCCGTCCGGCCCGGTTCCCTTGATCTTGGTGATGTCGAGACCGTACTGATCTGCTCTCTTCCTGGCTGCGGGAGAGATTTTGATTTTCCCGGCCTTCTCCGGTCTCAATTCCGATTGGGAGGGCACAGCGACCGCTTCGTCTGCCGCCGCTCCAGCGGGAGGCGGCTGCTTTGCCTGCAACTCCAACAACTCCTCCAGCGTTTCGGCCAACAGCGCCACAGGCTCATAAACGGCAATGGTCTCTTTCAACGGAACCAGAATGTGTAGATAACCCGAGGCGGGAGCCTCGCACTCGTGGGTGACTTTCTCCGTCTCAATGACCATCACAATTTGCCCCTTTTCCACCCACTCTCCTTCTTTGACCTTCCACTCCACCACCTTGCCCTGCTTCATGGCCATGGCAAGCTTGGGCATCACGATTTGCTCTGCCATCCCTCACCTCTTCTCCATAGGTTTCGACCGGTCTTCTCCGATGAAGGTGAATCAGCGGATTGAAGCCTCTCACGGGAGAGGTACGCCGCCGACCCTCAATCCATGTGCATCAGGATACATGAGCTTCGATGGCCGCCTTGATCTGGCTTTGCTGCGGCAGCACGCATTTTTCCATGTAGCCCCCCGCAATGGGGTAATTGGCCGCGCAGACCCGTCTGATGGGAGCGTCCAATGAATCGAAAACCTTGTTCTGAATTTGAAAGCCAAGTTCCGCCGCGAAACCGCAACGCTCCGTATCCTCGTCGACGATCACCACCCGTCCCGTCTTTTCCACCGATTTGAGAATCGTGTCCATGTCCAAAGGCTCCAGGGTCCTGGGATCGATCACCTCCACACTGATTTTTCCTTCCAGTTCCCGAGCAGCGGCCAGGGCGAGATTCACCATGTTGGAGACGGCCACCACCGTCACGTCCGTTCCCTCCCTTTTCACTTCCGCCACACCGAAGGGAATGGTGTACTCCTCCTCCGGAACCTCTCCTTTCATGCCAAGGAGCAACTTATGCCAGAAAAAGCAGACCGGGTTGTTGTCCCGGACGGCCGTCTTTAGCAATCCTTTCGCATCATAGGGATTGGAGGGGAGCGCCAGCTTCAGCCCGGGACTGTGGAGCACCAGAGTGCATGGAATCCGGGAATGCTCGTTGGCGAGCATCATGCCGCCGCCCACGGCAGCGAAAAAAACCACCGGTACATTGACCTTTCCCCCGTGCAGGAAGCGCCATTGGGCCGCCTTGAGGAAAACCTCGTCCGCGGCGATGTACATGAAGTCGGCAAACATGAAATCCACCACGGGCCGGTAGCCGGCCAGGGCGGCCCCGATTCCCGTTCCCGCAATGCCCGCCTCCGCGATGGGGGTGTCCACGATCCTTTCCGGGCCGAACTGTTGCACCAGTCCCGTGGTGATGCCGAAAGAACCTCCGAGGACACTCTCCCCGACCACAAAGACCCGCTCGTCCCGGTTCATTTCCTCCATCAGGGCCTCTCTCATGGCATTTGCATAGTTGAGCTGTCTCATGTTCCTTCTCCTTCCTCCTCTATTCGGCATACAGGGCCGGTTCCAGGCATGACGGAACGGTAACCGGGCTTTCGTCGGCGAAACGCTCCGCCGCCTCCACCTCGGCGGCCGCCTCCCGATCGATTCGTTCCACATCCTCCCGGGTGAGGATCCCGTGCTCCATCAGTCTCGCTCGACACAACGGGATCGGATCCCGTTTCCTCAGTTCGGCAATCTCCTCCTGGGTCCTGATCTCGCTTCCCGCCAGGTCAGGGATGCCCATGGCGTGGGAGCAAAATCGGAGGCATTTGGCTTCGATCATGGAGGGGCCCTTGCCTTCCCTGGCCCTTTCCACAGCGGGCATGACCGCCTCGGCCACGGCCACCACGTCCTGGCCGTCCACGACCACACCGGGCATACCGTAGCCCTGGGCCAGGCTTGCGATGTCCTCCACCGGATGGGCGAATTTGGCCGGCACGAACATGCCCAGGCCGTTGTTCTCGCAGACCAGCACCACCGGAAGCTTCCAGTTGTTGATCATGAGGGCGCATTCGTGGAAGGTCCCCCGGTTGGACGTGCCGTCGCCGAAATTGGTCACAACCACCTGTCCCCGGCCGTTTCTCTTGGCAGCCCACCCCAGGCCCACGGTGAGGGGGAAACAGGAGCCCAAGGTCCCTGCCCCACCGTAGAGCCCGTATTCCACCGCACAGGCATGGAAGGTGGACATTCCGCCGCACATGCCCGTGCTTTTCCCTGTGTGCTCGGCCAGGTAGTACTTGGGGTCGATTCCCTTGCTGATCATGTGCGGCATTCCGTGGCCCCGGTGGTGCGGAAAGAAGAAGTCCTCTTTCCTCAGGAACGTACAGGTCCCCACCCCGGGCGCCTCTCCTCCCTCCGAGGAGTGGTAGAAGCCGAGCAGTCGTCCCTCGGCGAGGCGCCTCACAAACAGCCGGTCAAAGGCCCGGGCCCTCACCAGGTTGGTGTATAGCTTCATCAACTGATCATTGGTCAGCGCCATCCCTTCCCTCCTTGTCTTATAAATTAGGCTGAGGCTTCTGCCCATTGCTGGAAACGTGGTTTCCGGATGGGCACCAGCCGGCTTTCTTGAGAAAAATCGTCTCCCCTTGACCGTGGATCCGAGGGAGGCATTAGTCTTCTACAAAAAAACGCCTCGTCCCGGGGGCGGAGAAAACCTTGTCCAACTCCACCACAAGCGGCCCATCCGGGTTCAGACTCACGCTGAGTTGCTCACTTCCCGAAACGGTCATTTCCCTTTCCCCGTCCAGGGCCACGATGCAAGGCGTATGGGAAATGGGGATTTCTTCCCCGGCACGAAAGGTTTTTTTCGCCCGAATGGGAACCCAGCGGATCAGCCCCGGCGCGATGGGGGCCTTGACCCTTTTCCCTCCGGGGCCAATGACCATATGCAGTCCTTTGCCGCCATCCGCTGAGAGCGGACAAAGAAAACCTCCCACCGAGGAAAACCCGATTTCATCGGGCTGGGCTCGGGCCAGGAAGATCTCCTTGATTTTTTCCACCTCCCAAAGGGCGCGGGCGCCGACAAAACCGCGCTCGGAAACCACCAGGTCAATGAGGGCGATGTCCAGCAGTTCGCCTTCCCGCCTGATTTCGAGACGGGGAACTCTCCGGCAAACTTTCTCCACAGGCGGCCCCCCCACCGCCATGACCCCGGCCGCAATACCGGCCAGGGTGCCTTCCACCATGAACGGGAACACATTGTTCGTCCCCGTGGAGATGGGCAGGATGGGGGTATCCCCGCATCCTTTGGCCACGACCCGGTTCGTCCCGTCCCCCCCCAGCGTGATGATGCACGCGGCTCCCATTTGGGCCAACATTTCCGATGCCAGGGTCGAGTCATCCTGGGTGCCTTCCGCCTCCATTTCCAGGAGGCGGGCACTGAGAGAAATCCGCACATCCTCCAGCGCTCTTATGCCCAGGCCGTCGAAATCGGGCATGAGGAACGCTTCTTCCACGCCCACGGAATCGAGCCCCATGAGAAGCCTCTTGATGATGTTGATTTTCTCCATATTTCCGAAGACGGACCCGTACGCCACGAGTCGGCGAATATCCTTGCCCGACGCAGGGTTCGCGATAATTCCCACTGGTTTCAACAAACCACTCCTCCCCGACGGGGAGATCTCCCGCCTCTCACGGAACCCCGGGCCTCGTCCCAACCGCAGGGGCCTCGTTCGCCGCGCTCCAGGAGGCAAAGCATCCCAGCGCTGGAGCAAAGAACGACCGCCTCAGGCGGTCGAACGGCGAAAACCCCCACTGAACGGGCACCGGGCTAACGGACGCGCTCTACGCATCCATCCGGCACGCGCCCCGTAGGGTAGCACAATCCACGGGAAAAACCAATGTGTTCTTTTTCCGGGATCGGGAAACCGCAAATTCCTTCCATTTAAGTTTGCGCCCCCCCGCCTTGGACAAACCCGAAGAAGAGATCACTTTGAAGTTGTTTTTTGGCCCTCAGATTTTTAAATTACCTTAAGCATCGAGAACTGATTCATCCATTGGAAAAGCGATCCATCTGCGGGATCGGAAGGAGGAAGTCATGTGGCAATTGATTGCTTTTGCGCTCTGCATGATTGTTCTGGCCCTTTGCGTGAAAAGGATTTCGGAGAAAAGGAAGCGCCCACCGGAAACATTCGTTTGCAGCCAGTGTGGAGAGAAACATTGTATATGCCACAGAAAAGAAGATGCATGAGATACATTTTTGTCTTTTCATGAGTAGCCTTCCACAATCTTGTTAGAATCTCACCCAACTTCCTTTTCACACTAAAACCGAACCCTTTGATTTGACGCAATAAATGCGTATCCCGGCCCAATGGCACGGAGGTTGCTTTCTCCGGCGATAACTGGAACCAACAAAGGAGGAAACGGCCATGAATGCTGGAGATACGGTTTTCGTTTTATTTTCCTCAGCCCTGGTGATGCTCATGACTCCAGGGCTTGCCCTGTTTTATGGCGGGATGACCCGCGCCAAGAACGTTCTGGGCACCATGATGCAAAGCTTTATCATTTTGGGGATCGTAACCCTTGAATGGGTGCTTTGGGGGTACTCCATGTCCTTCGGACCGGACTATGGGGGAATCATCGGGGGGCTCGAGTGGTTTGGCCTCAAAGGGGTCGGAATGGAGCCGAGCGCAAATTATGCGAGCACGGTCCCTCATCTTGCTTTCATGATTTTTCAGTGTATGTTTGCCATCATCACTCCCGCACTGATCACAGGAGCCTTCGCAGAAAGAATGAAATTCAGCGCATTCTTGCTTTTCACCCTCCTGTGGTCCACCTTTGTTTACAATCCACTGGCTCACTGGGTCTGGGGCGGCGGGTGGATCGGCAAAATGGGTGCCCTGGACTTTGCCGGAGGAACAGTGGTCCACATAAGTTCGGGGATCTCGGCGATGGCTGCGGCCCTGATGGTTGGGAAGCGCATCGGATTCGGAAGCATCCCTTATATCCCTCACAACGTGCCCATGACCATCACGGGTGCGGCACTGTTGTGGTTCGGATGGTTCGGTTTCAACGCGGGCAGCGCCCTTGCCTGCAACGGACTTGCGGCCAGCGCTTTCGTGGTCACGCATATCGCATCCGCGCTGGCAGCCCTATCCTGGATCATGATCGAATGGATACACAGGGGAAAACCGACAACCCTGGGAGCGGCCAGTGGCGCAGTTGCCGGTCTGGTAGCCATCACCCCTGCATCGGGATTCGTGGGCCCAATCTCCGCGGTCGTGATAGGCGCCGTGGCAGGAGTGGTATGTTACGGAGGAATACTGATGAAAACCAGATTGGGATACGACGACTCTCTAGACGTGGTAGGTATCCACGGACTGGGAGGCACGTGGGGAGCATTGGCAACAGGGCTTTTCGCAACTACCGCGGTCAATGGGGACGGCGTCAATGGGCTTTTCTTCGGAAATCCGGTCCTGCTTTGGACTCAATTTATTTCCGTAATCGCCACCATGGTTTTTTCCTTTATCATGACCTCCCTCATCCTAAAATTCGTCGACCTGGTGGTGGGTTTGAGGGTAACCCATGAAGAGGAAGAACGGGGCATGGACGTCAGTCTGCACAATGAGACTGGATATGGTTTTTAGTCACAACCGATAAAAGGAGTTTGGGCCATGAAAAAAGTAGAAGCCATTATCAAACCCTTCAAGCTGGACGATGTGAAGGAGGGCCTGACCAATCTAGGGGTAAGAGGGCTCACGGTCAGCGAAGTGAAAGGCTTTGGACGTCAGCGGGGGCACAAGGAAGTGTATAGAGGCGCCGAATATCAGGTGGACTTCGTCTCCAAAATCAAAATAGAGGTTGTGATGAAGTCCGAGCTGGTACCGGAAGCGGTAAGAGTCATTCAGGAAAAGGCCCGCACCGGTCAAATCGGAGATGGCAAGATCTTTATTCTTCCCGTTGAAGAAGCGATCCGCATCCGAACCGGAGAGTCAGGGAAAGAGGCCATATAGGAAGAGCGACCCGGGAGGCGAGGAGCGAAACAAGGGCACCCACCGCTCTCGGCCACGACAACAGGGCGGGAAGCATGATCTGATCATCCGATTCGGTTCCCGTCCTTATGATCATGACGGATTCCGTGAGGAACCAATGAAATCCCCCATTGAAGAGCTGAGAGAGTCTAGAGACCATTTGTTTGAGTCGTTTTCGGCGGGAGAGGTCACCGAAGACTTTCCGCAGGAATACACGGAAATCGTTGACCAGTATTTCCGCAGGAGCCTTCAGGAGAGCGCAACGGGACGAGATTTTTTCAGAAGGAAGATTCCTTTTGCCCTTGCGGCCGTTGGAGGTTACGGCCGAGGGGAGCTCTGTGTTCAGTCGGATATCGATATCCTCATTCTCTTTGGCTCCAGGATCCCGGCGGAGGCAAGGGTTCTTGGGGAGGAGATCTTCTACCCCCTCTGGGACCTGGGTTTCGATCTTGGATACGGCACCAGGACATTGAAAGACTGCCTGGGGCTTTGTAGCAGGGAATTCAAGGTCCTGACATCCATGATGGACACCCGATTTATCTGCGGGGATTCCCCCCTTTACCTGGGTTTGATGCAAGCCCTGGAAAAAAACGTGATTACGAAAAAGGCTGGGGCTTTTGCCGGCTGGCTTGAAGCCCACGACAAGATCCGCCTCGAAAGATACGGAGATGCAAGTCACTTGCTCGAGCCCAACCTGAAGGAAGGAGTGGGCGGACTGAGGGATTACCACCACATGGTGTGGTTGGCCCGCGCGTTTTTTCACCTGAAAATCCCCAGGGATCTGGAGTACACAGGCAAGCTTTCCCATAATGAATTCGAGGACTTGAGGAAAAACCTCCATTTTATCTGGCTCGTTCGAAATCATCTCCACCAACTGACTGGAAGAAAGAACGACCGGCTGGATTTCGAATATCAGGAGCAGATCTCTCACAAGTTGGGATTTCGAGACGGAAACGGCATTTTGGGCGTGGAACAATTCCTGGGTAAGCTCCACGCTGCCATGGCTTCCATCAAGAACCTGCGGAAGTCCTTCGCAAGGACCCATTTGCCACAAAAACAGCGCTTAAGGAAAAGACCCCCCCCCGAAGAAATCCTGGGAGAATTCCGTGTCTTTAACGATGAAATCCATTTCCCCTCAGCGACGGCCATTCTTGCAAAGCCTTTTCTTCTCATGGAAGCCTTTGAAAAGAGTTCCGCTACCGGCTACCCTCTGTCCACGGAGGCAACCAGGCTGGTGCGGGAATTCCGTTATCTCGTGGATGATCCTTTTCGAAGACAGGATCATGTGGTCCGGAATTTTCTCAACACCATCGGTCCTAAAGCGTATTTTCCTGCCCTGGATCAGATGTTCGAGACCGGATTTCTGGATGTTCTCATTCCGGAGTTCGGCGAAATCAGAGACCTGGTGCAGTTTGACGCCTACCATACCTTCCCCGTGGGTAGGCATTGCGTGGAAACGCTGAGACATCTCAAGTGTCTTGGAGACCAGCGCGATTTCTTGCTGCCCACCATCCTCTCGGAACTTTCCAATCCGGAGCCCCTTTTCCTTTCCGCCCTTTTTCACGACATCGGAAAAGGGGAAAAGGACCATCTTCGAGGGGGGGTTGAGGTTACCCGAAACATCCTGAAGCGCTTCCAATATGATCACACAGGGAGCGAAGAGGTTTTTTTTCTTGTGGGCCACCATCTCCTGCTGGCAGAGACCGCCACACGCAGGGATTTGAATGACGAAAAGGTGGTTGTGCAATGTGCCCGGACCATCGGAGATGTGGAACGTCTGAAGATGCTCTACCTCCTCACGTGGGCGGACTCGAAAGCGACCGGGCCGAGAGCCTGGAACGAGTGGATCGCCAACCTGGTGGAGGAGCTCTTTTTCAAGGTCCTCCACATCCTTGAGAGGAAAGAGCTGGCAACCGTCCATGCCGCGGAAAAGGTGGATCAGACCCTGGAGGAAGTCCGACGCCTGGTGAAAAACCAAATGCCGCCACCGGATCTGGAAAACGCCTTTGAGGCCATGTCTCCGAGGTATCTCCTGAACACCCCAGCCCGGGAGATCACAGAACATCTCCGGTTGGCACAGGGATTCCGGAAACAATTAAGCAACGCCGATCCCTGCGCCTTTGTGCTCGAAACGGCGAAAAACGACACCCAATCCTGCTGGGATTTAACCTTTGTGGCCCAAGACAGGCCCGGTCTTTTCTCCGAAGTGGCAGGCGTGCTGGCCCTCCAAAATATCAACATCCTGTCCGCCCGCATTTACACGTGGCGGGACGGTACCGCGGTGGATGTGTTCAAGGTCACCGAGCCCCTTGACCCCACGAACCCCGGCTTGGTATGGGAAAGGGTCAAAAGGGATCTGGAACAAACCTTCAGGGGAAAACTCTCCCTGCCTTACCGGCTCGGGAAGAAAGCGGCCCCCAGCATCCTGTCAAGAGGCAAGAGACCGTCCCGGCCCCCGCAGGTCCTCATGGACAATGAATCCTCGGATTTCTTCACGCTGATTGAGGTGTTTGCGGACGACCGCGTTGGACTGCTCTATCTCATCACGAAAACGCTCTTTGACCTGAGGCTGGATATTGGCGTGGCGAAAATTGCCACCAGAGGAGACCAGATCGCGGATATCTTCTATGTGCGCGACCTGGAGGGCGAGAAGGTGGAGGACAATGCTCGCCTGGAGGAGATAAGATGCGCTCTTCTCTACGAGCTTGAAAATGCCTGAGGCTCCTTCGTCCGGCCGGATCCCGGCAAAACCAAGTGCCCCGGGAAGCCTATCTGTATTGCCTCGGAGTAATGTGGTACTTCCTCACCTTGTACCCGAAGATCCGATCCGTCGTCCTGAGGGCCTTTGCCGCCTGGCGCATGTTTCCCCGGCTACTTTTCAAAGCATCGATCAGCAGCTCCCGTTCAAATCTCCCCACCGCCTCCTCAAAGGACTGGATTTGCTCCGTTCCCGTATCCCTGGCAGTTTGGAGTGTCGGCGGCAAGTGGTAGCTGTGAATGACCTGATCATCACAGAGCAGAACCGCTCTCTCCATACAGTTCTCCAGCTCCCTGACATTTCCAGGCCAGTGATACTGGGTCAGTGCCTCGATGGCCGGCGTGGAAATCCTCTTGATGTCCTTTCCGTATTCCTTGGCATATTTTTCCAGGAAATAATCCGCAAGCAGGAGGACGTCGGCCTCCCGTTCCCACAGAGAAGGCAAGTAGATGGGATATACGTTGAGTCTGTAAAACAGGTCCTCACGGAAGGTGCCCGCCTCAACGGCCTTGGCGAGATCCTTGTTGGTGGCGGCGATGAGCCGGATGTTGACTTTAATGGTTTTCGTACCGCCCAGCCTTTCAAGCTCCCTCTCCTGAAGAACCCGAAGGAGCTTGCCCTGGCTCTCCAGGGCCAGCGCGCCCACTTCATCCAGGAAGATGGTCCCGCCGTTTGCCAGTTCGAATTTTCCCATTTTTTGCATACTTGCACCCGTGAAAGCCCCTTTTTCATGGCCAAACAGTTCCGCCTCCACGAGGTTTTCGGGTAGTGCGGCGCAGTTTACCTTGATGAAAGGTTTTGTGGCCCGAAGGCTGTTATAATGAATGGCATTGGCCACCAATTCTTTCCCCGTTCCGCTTTCCCCGAGCAGAAGGACATTGGCGTTACTCTTTGCCACCTGGGTGATGAGATGGAATACCTCTTCCATTTTTCGGCTGTTGCCGATGATGTTGGTAAAGCTGTATTTTTTGTTCAGCTCCCTCCTTAACCGCAGGTTTTCCTCTTTCAGTCGATCTGTCTCCCTGTTGATCCTATCCAATAGGGCCACCTTCTGGGCGATCACGGTGCTGATGACGCTAAGAAGCCTGACCTCCTCATCCAGCGGGGGACTGTCTTCAAAGATTCGATCCACGCTGAGCGCCCCGATGACCCTTTGTCCGTCTTTTATGGGAACGCAGATGAAGGAGATTTTCGATTTGTCTATCCCACTCCTAGCTCCGGTGCGATCGAGGAAAAGAGGTTCGGCATCCAGGTGGGGAATGGCCATGGGGCGGCCGGACTTTATGACACGGCCCGTGACACCCTCTCCCAGCTTATAGCGGCCCCTTGTCTTTTCACTGGACGAGATTCCATGGGCTACTTCAATATGGATCTCGGACGTATCAGGATTGAGAATGGTGATCATGCCGCGGTTCATACCGAGGGTTCCAGATAAGAGATCCAAGACCTTGTAAAGGGACTCCCTCAAATCCAAGGTGGAATGAATGGCCTCGGTTATTTCATAGACGACGGAAATTCCATCCGTTTTGACTGCACTCTTTTTCATAAGAAAGTCCTCGCTTTCGGACTCACCCGGAGTGCGCCCACTCCCACAAAAACAAAAAAATGTCCGACTCTCTTCATCCTGCAGGATGCTACCCCTGACAAAGGACGGGGTCATATTCACTACCAAAATGTACTGGTTTTTTCTTGTATCTACAATATTGTCTTATTTTTGGCAACCAGAAAGTGGGGAGCCCCTCATCTTTTTGGATCGATCTTACCGGCAAGTGTTTGGAACAGGCGTGAAAGAAGGAGTGTATTCCATCGAAATTTCTAAAGAAATATCTCAGAAGAAAAAAACGAAGTCGATTCGCTTCAAGGGATGAGAAGATAAACTTGGAGGATCGGCCGCTGGCACCATATTTGCTTCATAGTTGATAAGGTCAGTCCGGAAATGGCCCCGGCGCCCATTGGTGAAACCGGCATTTCCGAATCGCTAAAGCCCGGGGGAGGTCGATGGGTTCGTTTTTTTCACCGAAACGCGACGCTCAAGGAAAGGAGGGAAACATGTCAAACCATTGGGGGCCATATTTCATCGTTCCTTCGGAAAGCCTTCGAAAATTTTCCGGAGCGGTGCGGCTTCGGGAGCAACTGGACGAAGAGCTCATGTACAGGGAGCTGAAGGAGCTGGGCATTTCCGGAGCCGTGGTGAGAATCACCAACCCCTGGTATTATCGGAAAAAGGGGACGGAAACCTGGATCAAGGTCGGCGAGTCCGATGACAAACAGGAGAATTTCGCCGTCAGGTGGGATACGACCCGCCTGGAGAACGGCCGGTACGAAGTCCTGGGCTTGATGCACGTGATGGTCGAAAAGGGCGACGACGAACGGGTCATCGCCAGACAAAACGTGGTGGAAGTATCGATCGATAATTGAAAATGTGCACTCATCGTATCCCCCGGAGTTTGAAGGCCCGCAGCACAGAATTCGTCCAAGGGGTCTCCGGGGGGGTGTAAGTCCCAAGGTTCCTTGGATAACCATTGCATCCCTCGCTCGATTCACACGATCCCTGATCAGAGGTCTACCTGAACTCCCCATCTCCAGACAGGAACCAGGAACTTCCCCCCTCAATGCCTCCACCCTGTTTGAAAATCGATTCCTTATTGCGAAGGCCGAAAAAATGCCTAATTTTTCCTGTGATACGGGAGCAAGCGGTAGCCTGCGGCAGCGCGGCGGACAGGCGACCCTAGGGGGAAGATTCATTGGAAACGACTCGTGCCAGGCCTTTTTCTTCATCAACTGATCTGCGTTTGCGGGAATCACCCAAGGCGGTCCTCTTTGACCTGGACGGCACCCTGCTGGACACACTGGAGGACCTGGGTCATGCCGTAAATCGGGTTTTACGCTCCAGAGGCTATCCCACACACTCCCTCAAGACCTATCGCTCTTTCATCGGAGATGGCGCGAAACTGCTGATCACCCGCGCCCTCCCCGCCCAGGAACGGAATGAGCCCGTGATCCGCGCCTGTCTCGAGGCATTTCGCAAAGACTATGGGGAAAATTGGAACGTCCATACAAAGCCCTTTGAAGGAGTGCCGGAGATGCTGGACGCCTTGAAGGAGCGCGGGCTGAAGCTTGCGGTGCTGTCCAATAAGCCCCATCTCTTCACGAAACGCTGTGTGGCCGAATTCCTCAAAAAATGGTCCTTTGAGATGGTGCTTGGGGAAGTGGAAGGGGTGCCGAGAAAGCCCGAACCTTCCGGAGCGATGAAAGTGGCAACGAAACTTAAAATCCCACCCCCTGCATTCCTCTATCTCGGCGATAGCGGGGTGGACATGCGGACGGCCGTCGCAGCAGGCATGTTCCCCGTAGGAGCGCTTTGGGGCTTCCGGTCGGAGGAGGAACTCAGGGAAAACGGGGCCGCTCGTCTGATCAAGAAGCCGCTGGAGATCCTGGAACTCCTTGACTAGGTGGTGCCACAGTTTCCAATTGGGAAAAGAGCCATTTCCGCATGGAAACGAAATCGAAAACTTGCCTCCCACGGGAAACCGGAGGAAGTCTGATTCTCAGGAGTTCCTTGCAGGAAAACAGAGGCAAATGGATGGGATGATTTACGTAACACCGGACATAGGAATTGACGAAAAGGAGATTGAAGAGCATTTCATTCGGGCTTCGGGGCCGGGCGGCCAACACGTGAACAAGGTCGCTACCGCGGTCCAGCTTCGCTTTAACGTGCGCAACTCCCCATCTCTGCCTCCGGACGTTCGAGACCGGCTGGCTCATTTCGCCGGCAAACGGATGACCGAGAGCGGAGTGCTGATCATTGAAGCCAGGAGCTATCGAAGCCAGGAAAGAAACCGCCAGGATGCGATAAATCGCCTGGTCGCCCTGGTCCGAAGGGCGTCACGAAGGCCTAAGATCCGCCGGAAGACCAAGCCTACGGCGGTATCGAGGGAGCGCAGGCTGAGAAACAAACACCAACGCGGGGAAATCAAACGCACGCGGAAGGAAGTGTTGGAATGAAGAGGCCTTGGTGGTTCGCCTTGCACCCTAGAAACACGTTGTCGGTGAATTCTCCGCCCAAGGGCGCGCAGGGCTTGATTCTCACCCCTTGGTCGAAGCGCGGCTTTTGTCTTGAGGGGCGGCCCTTTCTTCGAGCAAAGCCTTCCTTTCCTTCAGAAGAGGCATCAACGAGTTGATCTTCCGGGCCAGGTCCTTCAATTCATCCCCTTTGCGCAGGCAGATGGGCTCCACGTCTTTGCCCTGAGCCATCTCGTCGATGGTCTTTTCAAGACGATAGACCGGTCCGGCAATCCGGTGAGAAAAAATGACGGAGAAAGCGGCCATGACAAACAAGACGGGAAAGGCGAAACAGATGGCTCTGAAGAGAATTTGAGAAACAATGAGACCACGCAACTCCTCGTCCATGACCGACGAGACCACGGGCCAGATGGTCACATAGACCTCAAAGGCCAAAAAGAGGGAAAACAGGACCATGGTCAGGAGGAATCGAAAAGACATCCCCAGTTGCATTTTTTTCTTAATGAGATAATTTCGTCTTCTCAGCATCGGAAGCCTCACCTGTCTCTTTATAATTTGGAGATCACACCGGTGTGATCGATTTTGTATACGCCGTGGACCCCCGGGTGCGTAGCCGTCAGAAGCAAACCGCTCATGGTCCCGTCAACGACGGTCAAGGTCACACGCTGCGTCTGGCTGTACCCTGTGGCCTTCAGAATATCGATTGTGACCGCTCCATCCGCATCATTGGTATGATGAATGACCGCCGCCCTGTACGCATTGGTCAGGTCTGAAATGAGGGCATCCTTGTTGGCTCTCTCCTTAAGACCCAGAAAATAGCTGATGGCCAGGGTGGACAGTATGCCGATGATGACGACGATCATGAGCAATTCAATGAGGGTGAAGCCCTCTTTCCTCTGAAAACAAAGAGCCCCTCTTTTGCGCCGAATGAGTGACACATCGGCTTTCTCTACCACAAAATCTTCCTCTTCCGAGGTCATGATGGCTTTTTCTGCCATACTCCCTCCAAATCAAGGCTTCAGGGACTTCGCACACGGAACCTTCAAAGACAATTTCGGCAAGAAGAAATTTTTCTTTAGTTTCTTTTGATCCAGGACGGAAATACCCATCCAACACCTGTTCGTGATGATTTCTCGGCCTTCCCTAGGGGAGCCTTTCCCGCTGATTTCCTTGAACGTGAGGGATCACGGTGTAGTGGAAGGTACATGATCTGGATGGGTGAGGTGGGCTTTTCCTGGGTTCAGAGGCTTCCGGGCCCTGCCACAATGCGGCGAGATCTTCGACACTCACCCCAGTAAAGCCCGCATGACCCCGTGATCAGTTACCCCGGAAGCGCCTGATGAGAGGATAACGAAATCCCCATGTCTCTTAGGGATGCTCTTCCTGGATTGGCAGCGAAGCCAAAAAATCCATGACGGTCCGATTGAAAGTCTCGGCCTGCTCCACCGGAAATTGATGACCCCCACCCTCGATTACCGCGAGGGTGGCCTTAGGAATTCTTTCAGCGAGAATCCGCGCATTTTCGGGCGGGACCAGCACATCCTGAGCCCCTGTCAAGACAAGGGTGGGAACCCTGACTCCTGGAAGCTCCTCCCAGGTATCGTGCTCCTGAACAGCTTTCCACTGATTGATCAATACTTCCGGGGCAGGCGGAAATCTTCTGGACACTTCCAGGTAGCGCTTCGCCACGTCTGGCTTCTTCCTTAACGTCTGCTCACAGAAAAGACAGGCGAGGGCCTTCTCGGCGGCTTCCTGAGATCCGCTCATGATATAATCCGCAAAAATCGCCCGGACTTCATCGGAAGGGCGCACCGCATGATCTCCACCGCAATGGGTACAAGCCAAAACAAGCCCGCAAACCCTTTCCGGTCGGCGCAAGGCCATGTGCTGAGCGATCATGCCGCCCATGGAAATTCCCAGGATGTGGGCCCTTGAAATCCCTAGAAAATCCATGAGGCCGACTGTATCATCCATCATCGTGATCAGACTGTAGGGTGCTTGAGGTTTGCCCGATCTTCCGATCCCGCGATTGTCAAAGCCCACCACCCGGCAAACGGATGAAAACACGGGTATCTGGCTATACCAGTGATCCGCATTGCTGCCCAGACCACGAACCAGAAAAAGCGGATACCCCTTTCCATGAATTTCGTAATAGAGATCAATCCCCTTCACTTTCGCTATGGCCATCGCCTTCTCCTTTCCCGACCCCCTGCATCCGCCCACTATTTCTCCAATGGACTTGGAAATGGACAAACCCGCAGATTTTTTCTATGCTACCAAATCTAAAATAGGGGATCAACGGGTGATCCCACGGCCTCTGTTTGTCAACGAGAATTCATAAAGGATCACGGGTTGGTTGAACGTGCATCACCCCCTGATTCTTTACGGGAATCCTCTTGGAGAAGGAAGAAGCCATGTTCAGGGAAATAAGCCTCACACTTCTTCTGGGCTTGGCGTTAACCGGATGCGCAACCGTTGCCGAGCCCCTGATAGCCCGCTCCGACACTGCGGCTCAACAGGGAAATGTTCCCCGGTTCGCAGGAAAACTGGCAAAGCCTGGGGGTGAAGGGCCTTTTGCCGGAGTTGTCATGCTTCACGGATGCTCCGGCCTCAACCCCCACTACGATGTTTGGTCTGAGAGGCTCAGAAACTGGGGCTATGTGGCCCTTCAGGTCGATAGCTTCGCAGCGCGGGGCGCGAAGAGTTGTTTCGATTTTCCTGATCTCTCGCACTTGCTGCTGGAACGTTCCAGGGACGCATACGAGGCCAAGTCCTACCTTGCCTCACTTCCATTTGTGGACCCCGAGCGGATCGCCTTGATCGGCTGGTCCCATGGAGGTTGGGTCACCCTTTTTGCCTTGAACATGGAAGAAAAGAAAAACGATCCCTTCCGAGCCGCCGCGGCTTTCTATCCCTTCTGTGGGGAGCCCCTATCCCACTTGAGCGCTCCGCTGCTGATCCTGGCGGGTGAGCTGGATGAAAAGTGTCCTGCAAGAATGTGCTCCTTCAACATGCCCACCGTGAAGCCGGTGCACGAAGTCATCCTCGTGGTTTATCCCGATGCCTATCATTGCTTTGACTGGGAGGGGATGAATCTGGAGTATATGGGCGATCGTTACCAGTACAATCACGAGGCCGCGACGGATGCGATCGTCCGGTTGAGGAGGTTCCTCGACAAGCACCTCAAGTGACCAAGGACAGGGGGCAACCACAACAATGAGCGAGCCGTTGCTTGAAATCAAAGGGCTGAAAACCTATTTCCATACCGAAGAGGGAGTCCTGAGGGCTGTGGACGGGATCGACCTGTCCATCGGGAAGGAGGAGACGCTGGGTCTGCTGGGGGAAAGCGGCTGCGGAAAAAGCGTCACGGCAAAATCGATCCTGAGATTGATCCCCGATCCACCGGGAAAGATCGTGGAGGGAGAAATCGTCTTCGAGACAAGGGACCTTCTTGGACTGTCCCTTGAAGAAATGCGTCGTGAAATTCGAGGGAACAAAATCTCCATGATTTTTCAGGATCCCATGACTTCTCTGAACCCGGTCTTCACGGTGGGGAATCAGGTTTCCGAGGTCTTTCACATTCATCGAACGATGCCCGGGAAGGAAGCGATGGAGCAGAGCATATCCATGCTTCGCCATGTGGGGATTCCATCGCCTGAGAAGATGGTTCTGGAATATCCCCATCGATTCTCAGGCGGGATGAGACAGCGCGTGATGATTGCCATGGCTCTGGCTTGCAGGCCCTCCTTGCTCATTTCCGACGAGCCCACGACGGCTTTGGATGTAACGATTCAGGCCCAGATCCTGGAATTGATGAAGGATCTCAAAAAACAATTCCATACCTCCATCCTGCTCATCACCCACAATATGGGGGTGATCGCCGAAATGGCCGATCGCGTGGCGGTCATGTATGCCGGGGAAGTGGTGGAGTCTTGTGATGTGGGGACATTCTTTGATCAACCGCTTCATCCATACTCCATCGGGCTGCTCCATTCATTTCCCGGTCTGGCCGGAGGCAGAGGAAAACTCATCCCGATTCCCGGCTCTATTCCCGACATGGCGGATCCTCCCGCCGGGTGCAGGTTTCATCCCCGCTGCAGGCAAATGATGCGTCGCTGCCGAGAACAACCACCCCCCGGAGTTCCCCTTCCAGGCAACCATGAGGTGAGGTGTTGGCTTTATGTGTAGAGGTGAAACCGGAAAACGGGCAAAAGTGGAAGAAAAGGGAAATGAAGCCCGCCCAGTGCGCAAATAAAAAAATTAACGCGAAAAATCAAAGCGTTATCGAGAAGCGAGAAAAAATCGTTGAAAAAGCCATGGAAAAGGACGAAAAAGGAAATGCCGAACACAATGCCGCTCACCAAGGCCATTTGTGCTCGGGCAGGGCAACGCAACCTGCATCATGCGGTCGATAGCCTTCAAATATGGAATTTCGATTGCTGATGCAAGGAAAGCAATACGCTTCCATCCAAAGTTTCATGGATGAAGATAATCTTTTGTAGCTTGTGGGGACAGGAATGAGAGAATTTAAACGTGCAAGTTTGCTGTTGCTGGTATTTGTATTATTCGCGTGCGCCGCACCTCAAACAAAAACTCAAAAAGGCGCAACCTATGGGGCCGTCGGCGGTGCTGCGGCAGGTGCGATAATCGGACAGGTGATTGGCGGGAATACTGAAAGCACCTTGTGGGGGGCGGCGATCGGTGCTGCTATAGGTGGTCTGGGAGGCGCCGGGATCGGTAAAATGATGGACAATCAAGAAAGGGAAATGCGAGAGGTTTTGGCCGCTTCTGAAGCTGCTGCCGTGCGCAGGGAAGGGAACCTCCTTGCGGTTACCTTTAAAGGGGATGTCACTTTTGACACAAACTCCACGGTTGTCAAGCCCGGCCTTTATACTGAGATTGACCGCGTAGCGAGTGTTCTTACTCGGTATCCGGAGACCCTGATAAGGGTTGAAGGGCATACGGATAGCGTTGGTACGGAAGCATACAATCTGGACCTTTCATTTCGGCGGGCAAACTCCGTAAGAGACCTTCTGGTTCAGAGAGGGGTCAACATCAATCGCATTCAACCCGTCGGTTTTGGTGAAACAATGCCTCTAGCAACGAACGCTACCGAAGCGGGCCGCCAGCTAAACCGAAGGGTGGAAATAAAGATAGCACCACAACCGCAATAACCATTTGATGTGATGGCTTTTTTTCAATTAGGCGCTCCCATGAAATTTCAGGTCAAAGTTTCCTGTTCGATCAAAGTGGCTGCGCTTTCACCTGGAGGCTGCGCTGTATTTTGGGGGTTTCAAAACAGGCACCTCTCAAGAATATGCGGGTGAAAGGCCGATCTTATGGATTACCGCAAATCGATCACCACCGGGATCCTTTTCATCGCTTTGCTGTGCGTAACGCTTCTATCCCCTTTCATCCAGAGCGCCCACGGGCAGAAGTACGGGGGCACCTTGAGGGTTGGAATCCGCGGGGATACAAAAAGCGACCTGGATCCCCACGCTCAGAGGGGAGAACTGGTTCGCTGGACCAGCCAGCAGATCTATGAATCTTTGGCCAGGGAAAGAAATGACGGCACCATTGAATCCATGCTTTCCGAGCGCTGGGAGCAGTTGAACCACGGGAAAATCTGGATTTTTTCCCTTCGCAGGGGAGTGAATTTCCACGACGGCTCGGACTGGGATGCGGAAGCTTTCAGATGGAATCTGGAGCGGATCATGGCGCCGGAGACAAAATCCCATGTGGTGGGCCTGGATGAGCTCATCGCCGAGATCGTGGTCCTGGACAAATACACTTGCAAAGTTCTCCTGAAGAAACCCGACTACTTCATCCTGCGTTTTCTCCAGGATATTAAATTCATCTCCCCGACCGTGGTAAAAAAATACGGTGAGGCCTGGTTCAACTACCCGGCCGGTACCGGACCGTTCATGTTCGATCATAGGGATTTGGACGGTACCACCACCCTCAAAAGAAACCCCGATTATTGGAAAATCGGGGTTCCCTATCTGGATGCCCTGATTTTCAAGCCTTACGAAACCGCGGAATCTCGACATCAGGCCCTTGTTGCCGGTGAAATCGATGCAGAGCCCCTGGTGGACTTCGCCTACTATCTCCCATCAACAAAAGATCCCAGTCTCTCTCTTTCCCTCGCACCGATCTCACCGTGTTCCCTGAACCTGGCGGCGAACCTCACCATGGCTCCCTGGGACGATGTTCGGGTTCGAAAGGCGATTCTAGGCTACGCCCTGGACCGACAAAGAGTGTGCGAGAGGGTTTTCATGGGACTCGCCAAGCCGAAAATCAATCCGGGATCAGCGGCCCATCCGTATTGCGAGGATCTCCAACACCTCTATCCCTTCGACCTCCAGAAAGCCCGGGAACTGCTTCAGGAGGCCGGGATCATCGGTGAGGAAATCCAGTTGACCGTGAGCGACGGATTCCCCGCATTTGCCGACATCGGGGAGATCCTCAAGTCCGATCTCGCCGAGATCGGGGTGCGCATAACCCTCAAGAAAGCCGAACGAGTGCGCTGGATCAGGAGCTTCTACGTGGATCACGAGATCCCGTTTTCAATCGCCATGAATTGCTTCAATGATCCGGCTGGCTGGTTTCGCCATCTGGGCCCGGCATCTTCTCTCAATCCAACCCAGGCCGGGACCTGGATGGATCAAGGGAAAACAGCCAATCAGGACCCCGAGCTTTTCCGGTTACTCCAAGAAGCGAGCAAGGCCATGCAGGAGCCTCAGAGGGAGGAAGCCTTTCAGAGGCTGATTCGACACATCACGGAAAATGCATATTATGTGGGAATTGTTTCCCTGCCCCTTTTTCACAACTTTCGTCAGGGAATCAAGGGTTATGAATGGCGGCTGCTGAATGTGATCTTTGATACCGTATATTTCGAATAGGAAAGGGCAAAATCGGTTGAGATTTCCGGTCCTTTCGTGAACCACGCGGTCCGGGATAAAGAGAGCGCCCATTTCTCAAGGGTCCCCTGACCGGACACGGTCTTTTTTGAAATCCCCGTCTCCACCGAAACGGAGAGAAACGGGATCACGGGGCATTGGCAGGGTCCGAACGCTATCCCTCCTCTAAAACCTCTTTTAGCGTCCAGAGCAAGGTTGAAAGGCCGTAGGGCTTTTCCATGAACCCACTGGCTTCCTCATGCATTTTTGCCTGAACCGAGCCATCCACCAAGTAGCCACTGCACATGATCACCTTCAGGTTCGGTCGCAACTCCCTGATCTGTTTACACACGGTTTCACCGTCCATATCAGGCAGCTCAATGTCCAGAATAGCCGCGTCAATATCTCCAGGAAAGGTTTTCACGATCTCTAACGCTTTGTTTCCCGTCTTGGCTTCAAGCACTCGATACCCTTCTCCTTCCAGTATGACACGGTTCACATAGAGCAGGGCAGGTTCGTCGTCAATCAGAATCACCGTCCGGTGATTGTTGGCCATCCCTCTTTCCTCCCCAATGGTCTTGAAACCAGGAGATATCGCTCCACCACCCTATGCAGGCCTCGGCCCCGGCGAACTCACCCCATGTCAAGGCTGGGTAGTAAGGCGTAAGAATGTCCCCTGTCTAATCCGTGGATCACTGCGGTTATGTCATTCCCTCGACCTTTGCCATGGGCTCGATCTGCCTGGTTTCGTTAAAGGTTAGTTTACCCCATTGTACAATAGTTGTCAAAAAATAGGACGGCTCACGTTTCACCTGCTTGCCCTGATAAAACAGCTGCGAATAAGTTCAAAGTGATTTTGATGGTTTCGAATTTTCCACCAAATTTGGCCTTTCCTTTCGATGCTCCACGGCGGCATCAGACCCCCTGGCTTCCCGGTCATGAGGGAGAGGAGGTTGTCTATTCCCCTCCCCGAGAAAGTTCCCTTATATGTCCCACCCAGCCAATCCTCTTCCCGGGCCACTTCCGAGGACCAGGAAAACGGATCCGAGATTAGGAACTGGACTCCTCGTTCCCTGGCAACGCGGTTCATCTCCTTTAGATGCGCCAGGGGCACCGGAATCTTATCCACCAGGTTGAGGGAAGCAAGGGAGGAAAAAAGACGGGAGCGGAAGGGAAGCCGCTGTGCGTCTCCCATAATGAACTCGATCTTTTGGGGATCATAATCCTCAGGGAGAAAAATTGTCTTGGTTTCGCGAATCAGGCCTTCCTGCGGCAGATCTACCGCCAGTTGGCCCATTGTCAGCAGCTCCCTGGCCGCGCTGATGAGGGAACGGGAATTGTCCATGCCCAATGCAAAATCGCTCTTCCTACTGAGTTCCAGGGTAAACCGACCCACCGCGCACCCTGTGTCCAGGGAAACTCCCGTTCCCTTACCGAGAAGCTCCGCCCACTCAGCGTAAGCGGTGCTGGCGTCCTCATCCCCCAAGATGTCTGCAAAATGACTCCACAAATAGGCGGATACAACGGAGGATCGCTCATATTTCGAGGAAGGGTTCCGATGATGCGGGGAAGATCCGGGCAAAAGGACTGCAATTCCCTCCTCGATGGGATAGGGTGCGTCACATCGAGGACATCGGAGAGAACCCGTGACAATATCCTCCCCTTCCTTTTCAAGACTTTCGCATATCAGGCCGTTTTCTTCAGGAAGGCAGGCGGGACAAATGAGGAGTTCGACCAGGTTCTTTTTCATAGAAAAACGAGCATCTCCCATGGGACCGAATCATCGATCAAGCGCCGGGGTCGTGATGAGATACTTCTCCTCCTTCCCGCAGAACCTGGAGATCAGGCGGACTTGAGTAGCCCCTGTTCCCCCAAGATCTGAACGGCCTCCACGCAGGATTGGAAGAAAGCCTCAAGGTTCATCTCTTCCCCGTAGCGGTGGTAGAGCTCCGTCGAAATGGATTCGAGGGTAGCCTGTCCGTCACAAAGCTCCAGGAAGTCTTTTGTGAAGGGATTGATCTCCACCACGTCCAAAACGTCCCCTTCCTGTCTGAACAGGAGCAGCGTGCTTTGAGGCGCATAGGAGCCCTTGTAGTCACCGGATTTCAAATCCGACGTGATCGCCGAAACGTTGAAATCAAAAGTCTCGATGATCATTTTTTTGTTTCTGATAGGTCTCAACTCACGCAACCCGTCCAGATCTATGTGGAAAGGATCTTTCAGGGAATCGAATTTTCCAACCTCCAGGCCAAGATTCTCGTACTTCAAGATATCGGGGAGATGCTTTATTTTTATTTCTTTTTTCTCCCCCAACAGGCCGGTCACAAAAACCCTGAAATACTGGTAGCAATCCTGTGGAGATGCCGTCAATCTCTTTCTTTTTTGATGTGCCCTGAGCCAGTGGAGCCATCTGATGAAAAGATCGGATACGGATTCGTCGCACTCGAGACTCAGCAGCAGAAAGGTCTTCGGGTAAAATTGGACCATCATGGGAAAATACTCGGCCAGAAGGTTCAGCTCCTCCAGAGATCGTCCCGCACAGGGGAGGTTATAGAAACTACTAAATACGGTCGAGTCGGAATTGATCAACGCTTCATCGGATTCGAGCCGCCTCCCGCTATCGAATTCAAGCCCTAACGAGAAGTATGTATCCACCTGGCGCACAAGACGATGCCGATACCTTTCAGCCAGTTCGGTTCCCGGCAAAACCGTGGGCATTTGAATCAACGGGTTGTTGTTCCCGACAATACCGGTTCGCAGCGCCATCCGCAATGTCGCATCAATATCTTCCTTTTCCTCCTCGGGGAATCCGATCACAAAACTGAGGGTGGGAATGATTCCCTGTTCCGCAGTTTCGACCACGCGTTCATAGAGGATTTCGTAAGGAATGTTTTTCCGAATGAAGGCAAGAGTCCGCTTTGAACCGGAGTCGATGCCATAGCACATGGACTCGCATCCCGCCTTTCTCATGAGAGACAAAAGGTTCCCATCCACGCTATCGAGCCTGGAAATGCAGTACCAGGGAACCTGGTTCATTCCCTCCTCTATAACCCTGTGGCAGAAGGATTCCACAAAACCCCTGTTGGAGGTGAATTGATCATAGGCGAGCAAGAAGCATTGTGCCCCGAAATTTTGATGGAGGTTTTTCATCTCCTGGACGAGACGGTTTACAGAGAAAGTTCGGGTTCTGCGCCTCCACAGGATGGATTCCGAGCAGTAAATACACCTGTGCGGACAACCGCGCCCCACTTCCAGAATCGCGATGCTTCGAGGGATCCGGCATGCATCCCGGTATGCGGCAAGCGAAGGAGCGAGGGTGTAATCCGGAAGAGGCAAGCTGTCCAGGTCAGGGATCAATTCCCGGTCCCCGTTGCGAACGACCCGCCTTCCACAACGGCAGGTGACACCCAAAATTCCCTCCCCTTCCTTGCCCGAAGCATAGTTCTCCACAAGATCCTTGAAGGCGATCTCTCCCTCTCCTCGCACGATGGCATCCACGAAAGGAAATCTCTCCAGGGTGGCCTGATCCACGAAGGAGGCGTTGTGTCCTCCCAGAACGATCCTGGTGTCCGGTTTTTCGGCCTTCACTTTCCCTGCTATTTGGATCACCGCGGGGTATGTGGTGCACTGCGCCGAAAAACCCACCAGGTCGGGAACTTGTGCAAGGATTCTTTCTGCACATTGGTCATAAATGTGTTTTCCCATCTCGAGGGTATGTTGCCGGATGCTCAGCACAAAATCCAGGATGACGACCTCATGATCGGTGGACTGGAGTGCGGTGGCCAGGTTAATGAGGCCCAGGGGGGGCAGGTTGTACATGGACTCGAGAAAGAATGGTGGAAAGACAAGTACGATCTTCATCATTTTCCGGTTCGCTTTTTTCATGCCCTCGCCTCCGTGATGCCTGCCCGCGGCCTCGATCAGGCTACGCAAGAGGCAATCGTACGGTTACCGTGGTTCCCTTGTCGTTCCCTTCACTCTGGACGGAGATCGTCCCCTGGTGGGCGGTGATGATTTTGTGAGAAATGGAAAGCCCCAGACCGGTGCCTTCCTTTTTTGAGGTGAAAAAGGGATTGAAAACCTTGTCCAATATCTCTTTTGAAATGCCTTTTCCCGTATCGGTGATCTCGACAACAGCCTCCGTAAGCCTTTCAACCTTCACGGTAAGCCGGCCGCCTTCGGGCGATGCTTCTATGCTGTTTTTAATGATGTTGAGCAGGACCTGTTTCAGTTGATCGGAATTTCCTAAAATATGGACCGGCGATCTTGACAAATTCTCATCCAAGGCTATCCTACGATTCACCAATTCAGACTCCACAAAGGAGATCACCTCTTCCACCACGTGGTTGAGATCGATTTTTTCCTTTTGAGGGATCGAATCGGTGGAAAATTGACCGATTTCTTTCAAGAATTGCTCGAGCCGCTTCACCTCGTTCACGATGATGAGCAATTTCTTTTTGACCTTTTCATCTTTTTCAAAGGAAGGAAGCAGTTGGTTTGCAAACCCCCCGATAATCAGTAAGGGGTTCTTGATTTCATGCGTCACATGAGCCACTGCGGAACCTACGGCACTTAAACGCTCGGACCTCAAAAGGGCGTGATGAGCCTGCTCCAACCTCTGTGTTTTACGGTTTACTTCTTCTTCCAGCTCACAGGCCCATTTCCATCTTGTATAAAAAGCATAACCGGTCACAAAACCAAGAATACCGAGGGCAATGACCATCAGCACCCATTGGTACACGACCGCTTGCCTAACCATTCCCTTTATTTCCTCTACCGGTGCGGACACAGCCACGGTCCAAAATTCGCTTTTCCGCTGCGGCCCGGCGTAAAACGCCGGGGTGTAAGCGAGTAGTTTTCGAATGGGAGTTTCTTGCTCTCCGCGATGCCAGCCGGAGATATACCAGCTCGTGCCCTCTTTTCCCGTGAGGAAGTATTCTTTCTGTAACATGTTGATCCGTGTAAAAGATATCGCCGGGTATTTGAGAGCACGTGCTAAAAAAGCGTTTTCACCCACAAAAGATTCGTCGATATGTGCCAAAAAATAGGCATCCTTATTAACGATCCATGAATAACCCGTGTTTCCAGACCGAACATATCCTGTAAAATCCTGACATATTTTTATCACATCAATGGTCCATACTACTGTATCATTTTTGTTAAAAGTCACAATGTCGACAACCCATTTTCGTGACGGAAATGAATTCGTCAGATATGTATCACTGACATATGCTTTTTTTATATTTTTTAGGCTAAGATATCTTTTTTCTCTATCACTTAATCCATTTCTTCTTTCATTGGTTGAAAAAATATTTTTTTCTGAGGAATTGTGTAATAGATTTATATCAATAACATAAAAATTTGACATTGTTTTCAAGGTATTATTTCGTCTTTGAACAATTTCTTCGTAATTAATAGATGTATAAAGCTCCATATATTTAACTGCAGAAGAAAAAAATTCTTCCAACCGACCTGCTATGCTCCGAGCAATGCTCAACTGCTGTTGATTGAATGACTCAACAACGACATTTTCCCACCTTTCTTTGGAGCTAAAACTCAAAAAAAGAAACACGGCCATGAAAGAGATGAGGCCGAGTAGAAGCAAAAAAAATTTTTTGGAAAACATTGCCTTGATTGGAAGGATGCTCCCAGCGGCTCCTAAACTGCCTTTGCGGTTCTCGGCATGATGGAGGATTTTCATCGGCCCCTTCTCCCCCAATCCATCAAGGGAAATCATGTGGGTTTTTGCGGCCTGGATATTTGACGGATTGTCCTCTATGGTTCATCTACCGTAGGCTAAAGAGTTTCCAAGGCACTATAAGAGCTTTCCAACCGCTCCCGCAAGATCAAAATGAGTTTCTCCAGGATCTTCACCCGGATATTCGGGGCTTCCGTCAGAAAGGCTCGGAGATGCGAACAGGGAATGGAAACCACTTCTGTGGGCTTGTCACACTTGGCAGTGCACATCTGGACATGTTCCTCACCGACCAGGGTGCTCCAACCACCGAACAGTCTTCTGTTCGGTCTCTCCCGCAGGACATAAACCGTGGCGTTGCCCATGGATTTGCGTCCCAAATCGAAACTCCTCTCCAGGGAAACTTGTCCTTCGGAAAGGACGTATAATTTCATTCCCACACTGCCCTGTTTGTAAATGGTCACGCCCGCCTCGTGTTTTTCCAAGATTCCAAAGTCGGCAATTCTACTTAATTCCTGGTCAGAAAGGTCCGCGAAGAGTTCACACTTCTTCAAGATTCGAACCACCTTATCCGGATCCATTTTTCACTGCCTCCTATAAAAATTCCTTGGCGGAAACCTTCTTCCGCCTTGCTGAAAGAACATCCTGTAATTTTGGGCATGATGCCTCCCACAGTTAGGTCCAAAAATCACTGAGCAACGAATGCCCACGCCTCGGGAGCGAATTGGAACTCCTCCGAAGTATAATAGGAAAAACCGCGGATCTCAAGAGAGATTCTGTAAGCGCGAATGATTCACGATGGGAGGGACCGGAGCTGCCCGGGGCTTGCTCGGTTCCCGGAAACTCAATAGCGGCCCGGAAGATGAAGCCACCGCAGCCCCTCCTCGAAGAGCAGGGATTTTCGCTTCGCTCCAACAAGCTTTGGGGTATTCATCCGAAGGCGAATGAGCGATGATCCAATCGGCCCTCTTGCGGGGCGGAAGAAATAATCACGGTCTCGGATCTTTTCCTCGGCTGTGTGCCATGGAGGCCTTTGCACCCATTTCCTTCAAGTGATCGACGAGGAAGCCACACTTGGTGTCTTGGGTGCTCGGGGAAACGTGATGATAAACTCTGTGCCCTTTCCTTTTTCACTCTTCACGGTGATGGTACCTCCAACGTTTTCCACGATCCTTTTCACGAATGGCATGCCCATGCCCCTCCCGTAGGGATCGATCCTTTTTGCTTCCTTGGTGCGGAAGAAATCATCAAATATTTTGGGAATGTCCTCGGGACCAATTCCGATGCCCGTGTCCCGGACACTGAGGATGATCTCTCCATCCGTGGCAGAAAGGGCCAAAGAAATGACTCCGCCCCTTGGAGTGTATTTGATGGCGTTGGTGATCAGGTTATTGAGGATTCTCTCCATATCTTCTTCCGTTCCAATAACCGTCGGGTCACCCTCCGGCAAAGCCAGTTCGATGCGGACTCCCTTTTCCTCCGCGCTTGCCCTGAAGAGATCAGCCGTCCTTTGGATTTGTTCCCTCATGGACTGAGGGGTCCAGGCTGCATCCGGTTTCCGCGATTCCCACTGGTAGATATCCAGCAACCCGGTGGACACTTCCATGAGGGAGTCGATTCGCCTGTAAATCCGTTGAGCCAGCTCTCGCTGCTTTTCCGTGAGAGCGCCCACATAGCCCTTTATCATGACCTCCAGAAGGCCCTGGATGGCCATCAGAGGAGCTTTCAGCTCATGGGTCATCATCATGATAAAATCGCTCTTGGCCCTATCCTGTCTTTCCAGGGCGTCGTAGATCTTGGCGTTCTCTATGGAAACGGCTCCCTGGCTCGCAAGGGCGGAAACGAAATCCAGTTCATTCTCGCTGAAGGACCTTTTTTCCCCGGTATAGAGGCGCAGGGTCCCGATCACCTTCCGCCTCCCCCGCAGTGGAAGTGCCAGCATGCTTACAATACCCTCTTTGCGTGCTTCCTCGGGGTACTGGACCGCCGGATCCGTCGAGGCATCCAAAACAAGGTGTGGCTCCCCTTCCAACGCCCTGGCCAGGCTCTTGTCAGCCTCCACCGGACCCTTGTTCACATAAGCTTGACTCAATCCACAGGCGGTTGCCAACTCCAATCGGTTCGTTCTCTCATCAAGCAGCCGAATCGCTGTTCCTTTCACTCCCATGATGTCCATAATGCAGTGACAGATGAAGCTGAGCCTTCGATCCAGTCCGAAGGTCGACGTGGTATCCCTGGCTACCTGATTTAACAAGGCAAGCTGTTGATTGGCCTGCTCCAGCCTTTGCCGAAGTTCCGTGAGCTGGAGGATTCTTTCTCTCAACCCTTTCAAGAACGATCCCACAAACAGAATGGAGATGTAAAGCACTGTGGTGAAGAAAAAGAGAAGGAGCAAGACAAAGAAGGGGTTATCCTGAGCGTCACGGGACATGAACGATGCCTGATAGACGTGGGGGAGATGACCTCTCAGTTCCAGGATGGCTATCGTATTGATCGTGAAGGCGATCAGGGTGATGTAGAGGATGGAGGTCCGTCTATCCAGCAACAAACCGCTCAAGATCACGTGAAAGAGGAAGTAAAACAATAGAAGGCTCGCAACTCCACCTGTATAATGAAAGATGACACTGATCAAAACCCAGTCGATGGCGACCTGGAAGCAAGTGAACCTGTTGATAGACCTTGAATCGAGGGAGGACACCCTCTTGTTCATATGGAAGCGATGGTGGAGGAAGAGATTGAGCAAAAAGGCGATGGCGCAAAGCGGAAGAACCTTGAAGGCGGGAATATGGAGATTGATTAGCCGGTTTCCCACCACCGTGGCCAGGACGATGACCCCCACAAGGACCCACCTCAAGAGGATCCACCATCTCTGCCTGGATGGCGGATCCTCCCATCCTAGCTCGACAAAAGAGGCCTTTATCGTCGCGGGGATATGAATTCCCATTGAACACTTCAGCGCTTTTTGATCAATTTACTCACCTTTTCCAGCAAGGCTTCCAGTCGGACCGGTTTCTCCATGAATTCATCCACGGGGAGATAGTCCTGGTCCTCCTCGGGAGAAAATTTCATCCCCATTTTCTGGGAAACCCCGGTAAGCATCAGAATGGGGATATGGGAATAGTCCCTGTATTCCGATTGGGGATCCCGGCTTCTGAGCTGGTAGGAAACCTGAAATCCCTCCGTGATCGTGTCCATCATCACATCGAGGATAATCAGATCAGGGTTTGCCTCCTTCACGAGCCTGAGACCCTCTTTTCCGTTTTCGGCACTGTGCACTTCGTAACCGTTCGCCTCCAATGTGATCCTGACACTTTCCACCAGGTCAGGATCATCGTCGATGACGAGAATTTTCGGTTTTTCCATCTCTTCCTCCTTTTTTGCCTTAGAGCATGATGCAATGGGTGGAGCATGAAATGCACGGATCGTAAGCCCTGACCAGTTGCTCCGCCGCAAACTCAATCTCCTCCCTTTCACGGTCTTTGATCTGAGGAATCAGGGCTTCCATGTCCTTCTGAATATTTGCGTGATTCTGGTTCGTGGGAATGACGCAGTTGGCCCATACACATTCCCCGTCCTTGTTATATTCGTACTCGTGGAACAAAATGCCCCTGGGGACTTCCGTGGAACCGCTACCTCTTCCGGCCCTTACGGAGACGGAGGGCTTTTCATCCTTGATCCCGTCTTTCAAAAGATCATCGATCAACCGGATCGAGTCTTCCATCCCATGGACCACCTCCACCAGTTGCGCAATATTGTTCATGAAGGGATTATAATTGACGGGTCGCAGTTCGAAAAGCCCGGAAATTTCTTTGGCCCTTGGGGTCAGGTGATCATAATTGAGATTCAATCTGGCCAGTGCTCCCACCATATAAGAATCCCTTTTGTGCTTTGCGAACTTGGCCGTGGATTGAGGGACCAGGTACTCATTGGCAATCTCCTTGTATTGATGCACAGGCCAGGTCCCTCCGTCCGTGGAACCGATATCTCCCTCATAAAGCGCGTATTCTTTGGGATTGGTCAGGGCAATGTATTCCGTCTCCCGGCGGAAATTGGGGAAATGATGGACGACACTTTTCACGAAAGAACAGAGCGCCTTGGCCTCTTGCAGGGACTTTTCCAATCGATCTCGCAAAGCTTCCAGTTCCGCGCCTGTGGGCCATTTCGCGAATCCCCCCACCACCGGTCTTTGCGGGTGGGTTGTTCTCCCACCCACCATATCCGACATCTCATTGGCAAGGCGATGCAGCCCGACAACGAGAAGGAGCTCTTCCCTGTGCGTGGAAGCCAGAGGAATCACGCTCGGCACTCCCGCCAGATCCGGAAGGACCAGGTACCCCACGTGAAGCATATGACTCTGCATGTTTTCGGCGTGCAAGAGGAGCTTTCGGACCTTTTCCGTCTGTTCCGAAATGGGCACGCCCATGGCCGCTTCCGTAGCCTTGAGCGACGTGAGGGTATGTCCAATGGAGCAGATCCCGCAGATCCTGGAGGTGATATGGGCAATCTCATACCATTTCCGACCCCGAACCATGGCCTCGAAAAAGCGGGGTGCCTCAACCACCTGCCACTGGCAGTGCTCCACCGCGCCGTCCTTTATCTTGATCTGAATATTCCCGTGCCCCTCTACCCGGGTCACATGGTGTACTGAAATGGTCTTTTCACCGTTCATTTCGCCACCTCCGAATAGCCCGTATATAGTCGAAATTTCTTGAGGATATCTCCTACACTGAGCCCGTATTTGGCGAGCACTTCCCTTTCAGAGTCCGCATTGGGGTTGTCCACAAGGCCTCGGCATCCCCAGCAAAAGCTGCCCTCCGTGACGCAGCACGCCCCGCAGCCTGCCCGTGTGACCGGGCCCATACAGGTCATTCCTATTTGAAAGACGCAGATGTTCTCGGCCATTTTACATTCCACACAGACCGGATAATTGGGGATCTCCGGCCTTTTCCCCATGAGGAGGGACTTGACCACCATGGCGAACTCCTTGCGGTTGATGGGGCAGCCGTGGATTTCCAAGTCCACGGGGACGACCGCCTTGAGGGGCCGGGCGGGGTAGGTCTCGTAATCAGCAGCCCGTTCCCCGTAAACGAACCGCCTGACGCCGTCTTGTTCCTGGAAATTCTTGAGCATGTTGATACCGCCCAGGGTGGCGCATGCCCCAAGGGCGACCAGGACCTTTGCGTTTTTTCGGATCTCTTTGAGTCTCGCCTCGTCGGATCGACGCGTTATGGAACCTTCCACGAAAGCAATATCGTAGTCGTCGGAATGCCCCTTCATGGCCTCCCTGAAACTGACCACATCCGCGGCCTGAACCACCTGGAGAAGGTCCTCTTCCAGATTGACCACCTGAAGCTGGCATCCCTCGCAACTGGCGAAATCAAAAAATGCAACCCTTGGTTTTTCCATCACAGTGCCTCCTCCAATTCAAAGATGTCCGAATACCTGAATACCGGTCCATCCTGACAGACATAAAGGTGATTGATCTGGCAGTGGCCGCACTTGCCCACGCCGCACTTCATCCTTCTCTCAAGGGAGAGAAAGATCTGACCATCCGGGATGCCCCTCGCCTTGGCCTCCAGGATGACAAATCGATACATGACAGGAGGCCCGACCACCACACAGTACGTGCTGGCCGGATCCACATTAATATGGCGAAAAAGAGTAGTGATCACACCCACATGGCCCTTCCACGCTCCATCCGCCCGATCCACCGTATCCAGGTATCTCACATCGTCTCTCCTCCCCCATTGCCCCAGTTCATCAAGAAAGAGACGCTCCGAGGGATTCCTGGCACCAAAGAGAATTGTGACCTCTCGATAGTCTCGTCGGTTTTCCAGTACATAATGGATAAAGGATCTCAACGGTACCAGCCCTATTCCCCCTGCCACAAAAAGCAGGTCCTTCCCTTTCGTCTCTTCGGCGGGGAAATGGGTCCCGAACGGACCACGGATACCCACCTTGTCTCCTATCTTCAGGCGGTGGGCGGCGTTGGTGAGGTTTCCCACTTTCCGGATGGCGAGCTCAAAGGAATGATCGGCGCGCGGAGCTGAGGATATGGAGATGGGAGCTTCTCCGATGCCCAACACGGACACCTCCACAAACTGTCCGGGCTTGTGACCTAGCGACTCTCCACCTTCAAGAACCATTCTAAATAGCTTTTCACTGGCCGTAAGATCCTCAATATGAGAAATCCCGGCCCATCTCGGCACGTAGGGGGAAACATCTAGCACAGCTTGCTTCATAGCGGATCCCTCCTCTAAACGAATTCTAAATTAATTCTACGGACTCTTGTTTCAGCCTGTTGAATACATCCACGGGGTCCGCGATATCCGGCAGACAGGATGAGGCACATCGGCCGCATCCCACACACGCCACATCCCCCAATACCCCGAAGAGGTACTGCCCCTTCCGATACAAACGATGACGGTATCGTGAGGTTCTGCTCTCGCGGAAATTCTCACCCGTGGCAACTCTGGCAAAATCTTGAAGTAAGCACCCATCCCAGCGACGGATTCTTTCGCCATGGGCCAGGTCCAAGGCCAGTTCATCCTGTACGTCAAAGCAGTAACAGGTTGGACAGACGAGGTTACATGTTCCGCAGTTCAGGCACTTGGCCGCTTTTTCCTCCCACAGGAGCTTTTCCCCTGATTGCTCCAGAAGGGTTGGGATCTCCCTGCTGGGAAAGCTCAATCCTCTCCCTTTCCTGCACCTATCGAAAATGCTGGAACGCCGATTCACCCGTTCCTGAACCTCCTCCTTGGTCGCAGCGCGGGCCTTCGCATGTTTGCTCAGCAACTCCCTTCCCCGATCGCTCCCCGCCTCCGCAACAAAACCCTCTCCAATGTCCGTAAGCATCAGGTCGAATCCTTGGGACACCGCTGCGGCTTCCATGTCGGCCCAGAAGGCCCGGGGCGCAACCCTTGTGGGATCGATCCCTATGAGGACACAGGCCTTCCTTCGGTTCAGATAATGGGGGTCCGACACACCCCTGGCAAAGACCTGATCCATCTGGTTGATCGCTTTGAGATCATAGGGATGGACTCCAAAAAGGACAAAGGGGTTGCTCACCATCATCGGGGTCACTTCCAGCGATGGAGAGGTTTGAAAGCGAAACAATGTTTCATTGGGGGGCAAAAAATACTTCTTGGGAGGGAGTAAAGTGCAGTCGAAATCAAGGCAAAGCTCCTCAGGCTCTTGAATGGTTCCATAGAAAAAACCCTCCCCCTTCCGTTTTACCCCTTCCACCTGATGGGCGTTGATAAGGTTTTGAACGAAGGGAACGAAATTCGACTTCTCAATGACTTGCAAGTCCATGACCCGACCTCCCTGTTGGGTTCTGTTCCATTTTGTTTCTACGCTTCTCCCTGGTCTTGGATGGCTCCTTTTCCCCACCGGCGAAATTCAAACACCCTTGCGCTTGGAGCCACCATCCTTACCCGGCAGGGCAATGGTGTTTCTTGTTCTTGACCAGCGATGAAGATCACAATTTCTCATTTCGCTGGGTCACAAAGTAGATTCTTTGGTTTGGCCGATGACCTGAATAACTGGCGTGATGCCATGGCTAATTTCTTCGCAGCCGTCGCTCCAACGAAGGTTGCCCGGCATGTGGTTAGGAACGGATGCAGACGTGATACACAGGCTCACTCTTCACGAAAAGGGCAAGAAAGGCTCCTTCGTTTGAGCATTTTTTCCTCCCTCCCCAATAGAGACTTCGCCTAGGTTGACCTCTCACAGAACGGGAAAGCCAGTTCCTGAATGGCTGTGTTTTCAATTTTCTTGGGCTTCAAGGTGAAGGTAAGTACCGCGCCAATATTTTCCAGAACAGCAACGGTTGGAAATGAAGAGCTATGACTGCTGCTGACCGACAACATCTTCGGCAGCCTCCCCATCGTGAATCCCCCCGGGCATTAAACGGCGGGAATTTCTGTGAAGAACATAAAAACGCAGCAACCCATTTGTTGAGTACCAGTTTGTTCCATTTTGTTTTGAGTGTCAAGAAATAAGAGACCAGGCCGACAAAAATCTCCAATATTTCCCTTCGCCGTTATTCCTTCTGAGGGAAGCCATCGCGGAAGAGCGAAGAGATCTTGCCAGAAGACAATTCTCCGTGGTTTCTTGTGTCCTCTTGGACGGGACTGCCAGGAAGAAAAGAGGGGCATCCCGGCAAGAAGGATCCCGGGGTGGAACCCCGGTCCATGGCTTGAGCCGTGATTGACAGCGCCTTTAGATTCCCCTATACTCGGCTGGTGAAACAAGCGCGTTTTTCGCTGCCGCGGACCGCTGCATTCCGGCGGAGCGGTACCGCCATCCTGTTCTTCGGAGGAACCTCCCGTGATCAAGGAAACCCTGGTCCATGAACTTCAGGAAATTGTGGGGCATGAACATGTTCTCATTTCGGACATGGACCTTGTGCTTTACAGTTATGACGCATCGCTGGAAAGGGCCGTGCCTGATGTGGTTGTGCTGCCCTCCTCCTCGGAGGAGGTATCCGGGGTCATGGCTCTGGCATACAGGGAGAAGATCCCGGTGGTGGGCCGTGGATCGGGGACCAACCTGACGGGAGGAACGGTTCCTGTGGAGGGCGGCATCGTCCTTCATTTTTCCCGGATGAACCGAATCCTGGAAATCGATCTGCCCAACCGAACGGTTACAGTGGAGCCGGGGGTCATCACCCTGGACCTGCAAACGGAGGTCCTCAAAAAGGGCTTCGTTTACCAGCCTGATCCGGCGAGCCAGAAGGTCTCCACCCTCGGTGGGAATATCGGCGAAAACTCAGGCGGTCCGCACTGCCTCAAGTACGGGGTGACCACCAACCACGTGATGGGGATGGAATTGGTGCTTCATGACGGCACGGTGCTCTGGACCGGAGGGAAATCCTGGGACAATCCCGGCTATGATATCAAAGGCTTGCTCGTTGGGAGCGAAGGAACTTTGGCCCTTGTCACCAAGATCATGTTGAAGCTGGAAAGGGCTCCCGAAGCGGTCAAGACCATGCTGGCCATTTACGATACCATTGAGGACGGGGCCAACACGGTTTCCGCCATCATTGCCGAAGGAATCGTCCCCGCCACCTTGGAGATGATGGATAATATCGTTATGAGAGCCGTCGAGCAAACCGTCAAGGCGGGATACCCCCTGGATGCGGCCGCCGTTCTCATTATTGAGCTCGATGGGATGCCCGAGGGGATGGATGAAAAAACCGAAAAGATCATGGAAATTTGCAGACGAAACCGCGTTCGGGAGGTGAAGGTGGCTCGCAGTGAGGCAGAACGGACCACTCTCTGGGCAGGACGCAAGGGCGCCTTCGGCGCCGTCGGACAGGTCAGGCCCAGCTATTTGTGCTGCGACGGGACGGTCCCGCGCACCGAGCTTCCGAAAGTTCTGCGCAAGGTCATGGAGGTGGGCAGAAAATACGATCTCCCCATTGGCAACGTGTTTCATGCCGGCGATGGCAACCTGCACCCGCTCATCATGTTTGATGAAAGAGATGCAGAGGAAAAAGCGAAGGTGCTCAAAGCCGCCTCGGAGATTCTGAAGGTTTGCGCAGAGGCAGGCGGAACCATCAGCGGCGAACATGGGGTGGGACTGGAAAAACTCCATGAGACCAGGCTCATCTTTAACGAAAACGATCTCCAATTCGAACGGAAAATAAAAAGTGCCTTTGATCCGGATCAGCGGATGAACCCGGGCAAGCTGATCCCGCAGGCCCAACAGTGACGCAGCTCCATTTCAAAGGCCAAGGATCGAGGAGCGAAGGAACGCCAGGTTTTGACCTTTAATGCGGGAGGCCTTACCAGGTGAAGTGGGAAAACGTATTGAAAGAGCTCGAAAGGCAACTCGGTCCCGGCCAGGTGCAGACCGGATCTTCCATCACGGCACAGTATGCGGTCGATGAGGTGAAGCCCAGGGGGGTGGTTTTTCCAAGAAACACCGGAGAAGTGTCCCAGGTGGTCAAGCTCGCCCGTAGCGCCAAACTGGCCCTCGTTCCCTGGGGAAGCGGATCGAAAATGTCCATGGGCAACCCTCCAACGCGGTTGGATATTGTGCTTTGCACCTCCAGGATGAACCATATCCTGGACGTGGACACGGCAAACCTCACCGCTACGGTGGAAGCCGGGGTGAAATTCAGGGACGTCCAGGCCAGGCTGGCTACCCAGGATGATCGATGTTATCTGCCGCTCAAGACCCTGGCCTCCGAGGGTGATGGGTATATTTGCTCTGACCGATCCAAAAGCGGTTGTTTTCTCCCCCTGGATCCTCCCTTCTCTAAAACGGCTACCATGGGAGGAATCGTGGCCGCAAATTCAAGCGGGTCCAGGAGGCTTCTGTACAGACTGCCGCGCGATCTGATCCTGGGTGTTCGCTTTGTGTCAGCGGAAGGGGATATCATCGGAACGGGAGGGAAAACCGTCAAGAACGTTTCGGGATACGATATCTCCAAACTCATCATCGGCTCCTGCGGAAGCCTGGGCATTCTTTGCGAGACGACTTTCCGCTTGCTCCCCCTCCCGGAGAAAATGGAAACACTCCTTTTGAGTTTCGGGACCTTCTCCGATGCTTGTGCTTTCGTGGATGCGGTCATGGAGAGCACGCTGCTGCCCGCCGCACTGGACTTGTTGAATACCGGCGCGTTGAGAAATCTGAGTTTCAAGATCGGAGATGATCCGGGTTCGCGGGGATATGTGGTCGCTGTGGCACTGGAAGCTTTCGATCAGGCTGTGGACAGAATGAGACGGGAAATGCTTGAGATGGCCGGCAGCCTGGGCGTGGAGAATCATCGAAGAATCGAGGAAGAGGATCATCGTCTTTTCTGGCTGGCCGTAAGCGAGCTGATCCCGTCTCTTGCCGGGAGGTTCCCCGGACTCATCTCGCTCAAGCTGAACTATCCCATCTCCCATGGGAAAAACATCGTTACGTTCGCAGGCCAACTCCTTTCTGAAAGAGGCCTGGAAAACACGATCGTGGCTCATGGAGGAAGCGGGCTTTGCTCCATCAACCTGCTCATGGACGAAGCTGGGCACAGGGAAATGGATAAGGTATTGCATGTGATCAACCAGCTACGCTCCCGGTGCATAGAGGGTGGCGGCAATCTTGTGGTTGAGAGGGCAAGGACCGCCCTGAAACCGTCTTTGAATGTGTGGGGGAACCTGGAGCAGGACTTCCCGATCATGAACCAGATCAAGCAAACGCTGGATCCGGCCGGCACCCTGAGTCCAGGACGATACGTGGGCGGACTATAACGAGCACGGACAGCAGGAAAGTGAGGGGACTTTGTGAACATCGTTCAGCTTCGAAAGTTGTCCTATGACGAGGTCGCCAAATGCAACCGGTGCGGGTTCTGTTTGCCCAACTGCCCGGTCTATCTCGTGGAGGGGAAAGAGTCCGCATCACCCAGGGGCAGAAACGCGATCACCCGTTCGGTAATTGAAGGGAGGATCGAGGTAAGCCATGACACCGAGCGCGCCATCTTCAACTGCCTCGGGTGCGGCGCGTGCAGCAAAGTTTGCCTGTCCGGGGTTGCAACCATGGATTTGATCTTCCGGGACCGGGAATACCAGGTGAACGAAGGGCTTTACCCTGAAATCTCCGATCGCGTGGCCGGGTTCCTTCAGAAACGGCACAATATCTCCGATGAGGACAACGAGGAACGGGGAGAATGGAAGGAGCTGATGCAGGGAGTTCATGAAACCGCTCTGGAAAAGGAACATGCGGAGGTGATCTTCTTCGTGGGGTGTGTGGCTTCGTTTTTCCCCATGGCGCAGAATATTCCCGCCAGCATGGCCCGTATCCTTCAGAGGGCCGGCGTGGATTTCACGGTCCTGGGTGGTGAGGAGTGGTGTTGCGGATTTCCCCTGATCGGCGCGGGCATGCCGGAGAAGGTGAAAACCCTGATGGAGCACAATCTGGAGAAAGTGAAACAGGTGGGTGCCAAAAAAATCGTTTTTACCTGCCCTTCCTGCTATCATACATGGAAACATCTCTACAAGCCTGAAGTGAAGCTCCAGCACGCCAGTGAAATGCTCAAGCAACTGTTGGACGAAAAGCGGATTTTCCTGAAGGAGATAAACGCCACAGTGACCTATCACGACCCTTGCGATCTCGGCCGAAACAGCAATGTCTACGAGGAACCTCGCCAGGTGCTCAGAAACATCCCCGGTCTCAGGCTGGTGGAATTGGCTCGCAATCGTCAACTGGCCATGTGTTGCGGTGGAGGAGGCAATGTGGAAATGGTGGACCCGGATCTATCGGCCGGGGTGGCACACATGAAGCTGCAAGAAATCGCGGCCACCGGGGCCCATATGGTGGTCTCCTCCTGTCAGCAGTGCTTGCGCACCATCGCCACGCGCGCCCGCCGGGAAAAGATAAACCTCGTGGTGAAAGATCTCACGGAGCTTGTGGCGGAGGCCATGGAATGATGGGCGGTGGGTTGCGCCGGGGGGCGGCCGGATGGATACAGGCTCTATTTCATGCCGACCTGTTGCCCTTTGAGTAGGTCGGTCGAGGGGGGAACGGTGAAGGTTCGGGAAACGAGAAACGTTCACCCTGGAGGTTGCGTGCATTCCATTGACTGAACTGAACCCATGAAACAGCTGATTCTCAATTGGTTGAATCGATATTTCTCGGACCCCCAGGTGGTCATCCTGGGGCTTCTGCTTGCCTTCGGGCTGGTCTTTATCCTGATCCTCGGGAATATGCTGACTCCGGTTTTTGCGGGCATTGTGATCGCATATTTGCTCGACGGACTCGTGGAAAGACTCGCCCGGTTGCGCATCCCTCGGAAAGCCGCCGTGCTCTTCGTGTTTATTCTTTTCATGACCGTCCTCCTGGTCCTTTTCGGCGTCTTGCTTCCCTTGCTTTCAAAACAAGTCGTCCAGCTGGTGCAAGAATTGCCTTCCATGATCGCCTCCGGGCAGAAGCTCCTGGCGCTCCTTCCTGAGCGTTATCCGGAACTGGTTACCGACGCTCAAATCAGACAGCTCATCGGAAGCCTACGCTCTGAGGCCACAAAGCTGGCGCAGCAGATTCTCTCCATTTCGGTGGCTTCCATTCGCGGTGTGATTTCGATTTTAATTTACCTGGTTCTTGTGCCCCTTCTTGTTTTCTCTTTTTTAAAGGACAAGGACACGATCATCCAGTGGCTCAAGGAGTTCTTACCCGAGCAACACGGACTGGCCGTGGAAGTGTGGCATGAGGTCAACCAGCAGATTTACAACTACATCCGGGGGAAACTTTGGGAGATCATCATTGTATGGGGCATCAGTTTCATTACTTTTCGCCTTCTCAATCTCAACTTTTCCATGCTCCTCTCCCTCTTTGTGGGGTTGTCTGTCCTTGTTCCGTATATTGGGGCCACCGTGATGTTCTTCCCCGTGGGGCTGATCGGTTACTTTCAATGGGGGCTCGAAGCCAATTTCTTTTATGCGTTGCTTGCCTACGCCATCATACAGGCCCTGGACGGAAATCTGCTGGCCCCGTTGCTGCTCTCGGAAGTGGTGAATCTCCATCCGGTGGCGATCATTGTGGCAGTTCTCATGTTTGGAGGGTTATGGGGGATCTGGGGCCTCCTTTTCGCCGTTCCACTGGGCACCCTGGTTCACGCCGTCATCAAGGCCTGGTTCCGGTCGCGCAAGAGGGTCCAGGAATCTGCAGGAAGCCAACCGGTCTAACCTGGCTTCTTCGTCAACCAGGAGCGGCCCAAATGCTTGAGTGTCGATTCCCACGTGCGTGCGATGCCGGGCGAGCGCAGTCCATGAAGCTCCCCGCATCAGCCGGACGGGCTATCAAGCGGAATGAGGAAACCCGTGATCGATTCCATGGGGTCTTGAAAGGAAAATGAAACGAGAGATCGAGGAGGCCTAATGAAAGAACACGTTCTTCTCTCAGGGTACACCGAGGCGTTCAAGGAGAGGGTCATCGGTTGGGGTGCGGACCTGGTTGGAGTCGCCCATCTGGAGCCCTTAAGAGCGCTCAGGGTAGAACCACCTGACTTGCTGGAACCTTTCTGTAGAGCCGTTTCCCTCGCGATTGAGCTTCCTCTCGCGGTTTTCGAGCAAATCCATGACCGGCCCACCCCTATTTATGCCAGGGTCTATCAGACAGCGAATCAGATTCTCGATCAGATCGCCTTTAAGACCGCCATCGCCCTCCAAAAGGACGGCTTCAACAGCCTTCCCATACCGGCATCCCAAGTTCTGGATCGGGAGAATTGGTACGGGGCCATCACGCACAAGGCCGTGGCTCGAATGGCTGGATTGGGTTGGCAGGGAAAGAGCCTGCTTCTTGTAACCCCGCAATATGGTGCCAGGGTCCGTCTTGCGACTGTTCTGACGGAAGCCCCTCTGGAGACAGACTCCCCCGTGAAGAACCAATGCGGAGAGTGCACCAGGTGCCGCGACGCTTGCCCTGCTGAAGCCATCAAGGGAACCGGCACAGAGGAGAACTACGGAAGAAGAAGTGAAGCCCTTGACTTGTCTCGATGCGTGGACAAGACAGCAGGCGAATTCGCCAAGATCCCGGAGGTAGGTGCTGCAATTTGCGGAATCTGCATCAAGGCATGCCCTTTCGGCCGAAAAAAAAGATGAATGATACGTGATCGCAGGAAACTACATGAGGCCGGCCGGTTTTTCGCCTTTTTCCTCCCACCTGCGGCGGTGCCTGTGAATGACCCCATCGATCAGGTAAATCACCTCCTCGGCGATATTGGTGGCGTGGTCGGCGATCCGCTCCAGGTGACGGGAAATCAGGAAGAGATTGATCATGTAGGCGACACGTTCCGGCTGGTTCCGGATCGCATCCTTGATTTTGTCGTAGTTGTCCCGGTTCATCATATCCACTTCATCATCCATCACGCAGACTTCGTAAGCCAGATCCAGATCCAGGTTCACCAGGGCGTCCAGGCTCCCCTTGAGCATGGCCTCCACTTTTTCGGCCATCACGCTGTACTGCACGGGGATGTTTACCGGTGGCCTTCTTGAAATGTTCTCAACCCTCTGGGCGATATTGACGGCTTCGTCTCCGATCCTTTCCAGGTCGTTATTGATTTTAATCACGGCCGTGATGAAACGAAGGTCTGCGGCAAGAGGCTGGTAAAGGGCCAGAATCTTCAGGCATTCTTCCTCCACTTCCACCTCGGTCTCATCGATTTCCCGATCCGCTTCGATGATCTTCCTCGACAACTCTCCATCGCGGGTTTCCAATGCCTTGACGGCCATACGAAAGCGCTCCTCGACCATGGCGCCCAAAGAGAGAATTCGCTTTTTCAGCTTGTCAAGTTCCCTCTGAAAATGTACGGTCATAGGTCATGCACTCCTTCCGCAAAGGCTCACTTTTCATTGACCGGCGAACGCATAAGGTCACCGGAAAACCATCCCCTTTACCCTCTTAACCGAAGCGACCCGTGATATAATCGGAGGTTTGCTTGACTTTGGGGCGCGTAAAAATATTCTTCGTCTCATCCACTTCAACAAGCTCTCCCATGAAGAAGAAACCGGTAAAATCCGACACCCTGGCCGCCTGCTGCATATTGTGGGTTACGATGATGATGGTGTAGCTTTCCTTCAACTGATCGATCAGGTCTTCGATCTTCTGGGTTGCGATGGGATCCAGTGCAGAGGCCGGCTCATCCATGAGAAGCACTTCCGGCTCAACGGCAAGAGCCCTGGCAATACAGAGGCGCTGCTGCTGCCCACCGGACAGACCCAAGGCAGATTGATAAATCCTGTCCTTGACCTCATCCCACAAAGCCGCGTCCCTCAGGCTCTGTTCCACCCTTTCCCCAATCCGATCCTTGTCTCTCACTCCGTTCACCCTGAGGCCGTAAGCCACATTTTCGAAGATGCTCTTGGGAAAAGGGTTCGGTTTCTGGAACACCATTCCCACACGACGGCGAAGCGTCACCACGTCCACATCAGGATCGTAGATATCCTCACCGTCCAGTAAAACCTGGCCTTCTACCCGGGTGAACGGAATCAGGTCGTTCATTCGATTCAAGCACCGCAGCAGGGTGCTTTTGCCGCAGCCCGACGGCCCGATCAGGGCGGTGACCCGGTTTTCGTAAAACTCCAGGGAAACCCCTTGGAGTGCCAGGAAATCACCGTAATAGAAGTTCAAATGGTTTGTGGCCATTTTGATCGCATTTTCCATGGAAAACCCTGCATTCTCCCTGACATCCACCTTTCCCGGCAACCGTTTCCACTTCTCCCGAAACCTTTGTCCGAAACAAGGGGAAAAGACCCCCTTTGGAAACACACGGGTTTCAGCATCTCATGGTTTTTCCTCGTTCGCGCTCTGGCCCCCCATCTTTCGGTAGCACGTGGACGGCGATCAGTGAACACTCCGGGTCATTGGCGCTTCGCGGTGGTTCGCCGGTCACGGGCTCGTCACATTCGCCTTCGGAGCCTCGAGCGGTACACGATGGCGACCAGGTTTAGACCCAAAACAATGAAGATGAGTACCAGGGCGGTTCCGTACTGGAGGTGCCTGGTCGCCTCGATCTCGGTGCCGGCGGTTGCCAGTACATAGATATGATAAGGCAGCGCCATGATTTCGTCAAAGATGGAGGAGGGCATGGACGGGGTAAAAAAGACGGCCGCAGTGAACATAATCGGCGCCGTCTCGCCGGCCGCCCGGCTGATTCCGAGAATTCCCCCGGTCAAGATGCCAGGCAATGCAGCCGGCAGGACCACCCTCCAAATGGTTTGCCATTTGGTGGCTCCGAGGCCCAAAGACGCTTCCCGGTAGGTGTCGGGAACCGCACGCAGAGCCTCCTCGGTCGCTCCGATGATGACAGGCAGGGTCATCGCGGCAAGGGTCAAGGCTCCAGAAAGAATGCTCACTCCGAAGCGGAGCCATACCACAAAAAAAGCCAGACCGAAGAGACCGAACACCACCGAAGGAACGCCGGCCAGGTTATTGATTCCAAGGCGAATGATACGAACCAACCGGCCCGGGCGGGCGTACTCGTGCAAATAGATCGCGGAAGCGACCCCGATGGGAAGGGCAATCAGGATGGCTCCCACACCGAGACAGACCGTCCCGACAATGCAGGGCAGAATGCCTCCCCGGGTCATGGATTCCATGGGGGGCTGGGTCAGAAAAGTCCAGGAGATGGCGCGCCATCCCCGTGCTAGCAGAAAATAAACAATGATGAGGAGGGCAAAACCGTTGATCGCCGCGGAAAGCCTGAACAAGCCAAACATGGTCCCCTGAAGGAACCTGCGCCGTTTTAGGAGACCGCGCCGGCCGTGCTTTTCGACCCGGGGCTTGTCCACCTCGGAGAATCCGCCCGAAGTCTCGGGCGCACCAATCATGACTCCTGATTCATTCATATGGGCTTAAAGCTTCTCCCTTCATCTCTTTCCATATTCAGCTTTTCCATGAAAAATCCAATCGCCTGGAATCCTCAGAGGGTTGCGGCTCCAACCTGCCTGTAGCGTTGAGAGACATGGTCCGCCGCCATGTTGAAGAGCAGCGTGAAGGCGAACAAAACCATGCCTGTGGCGAAAAGCGCATAATAGTGATCGCTCCTGAAGGGAGCCTCGGCCATCTCCGCCGCGATACTGGCAGGCATGGGGCGGACCGGGTCAAAAACGGAAGAGGGGACCATGGCTGCACCGCCGGCAACCATGAGAACAACCATGGTCTCGCCGATGGCCCGGGACATCCCGAGGATGACCGCCGTGCTGATCCCCGACAAAGCTGCAGGGAGGATGACTCGGGCAATGGTTTCCCAACGCGTGGCTCCCAGAGCCAGGGATGCTTCCTTCAGTTCCTTGGGCACGCTGAAGATCGCGTCCTCTGAAATACTGCAAATGGTGGGAATGGACATGAACGCCAGCATCAGGGATGCATTGAAGAGATTCAGCCCCGTGGGAATATCCAGAGTTTCCTGAAGAAAGGGAGCCACCACAACCATTCCGAAAAAACCGATCACCACCGAAGGCAGAGCCGCCAGAAGTTCCACGACGGGTTTCACCACTTCGCGCAAACGAGCGGAGGCGATCTCTGCAAGGTAAAGGGCGGTCATGACGCCGAGGGGGATAGAAATCAATGAGGACAGGGCGGTTACAGAAATGGAGGCCACAATCAGAGGGAAAATGCCGAACGCCGCAGGGTCATCCGTGGGATACCAGTGAATTCCAAAAAGGAAATCTTTTACGGAGACCTTCCCAAAAATGGGAATCCCTTCAGCGAAGAGGAAAATCACAATCATGGTCAGGGTGGATATGGAAGCGAGCGCGACGAGGAAAAAAACAAATCGAATTCCTTGCTCGTTCCTTCTGCGAATTCTACCCCTTTGCCCATTTTTTCGCATGGTCTAAGCTCTCCCGGCGTTGCCGCTCGTTCTCACGGCCTCACCCCCATCGGTTTAGAGACCACCGGTGGTGGGTGAGGCCATCAGGCCCTGCCTGACTCCTGAAATCCGCCTCAATACAGGGGCACAAACCCTGCTTCCCTCACAAATTGTTGCCCTTTTTTGGGGTGCAGAACGAAATTCATAAAATTCAGGATGTCCCCTTCTGGCCACCCGCGGGTAAACATGTAAAGTGCCCGGCTGATGGGGTATGTCCCGTTCAAAGTGGTCTCCTCCGAGCCGGGAATCTGATTTACCGTGACCGCTTTTACGCCGGGGTCCAGGTAACCGAGGCCGATGTAGCCGATGGCATTCTTGTTCTTTGATACGGCCTGAACAATGGCTCCGTTGGAGGCTTGAAGAAGCGCCCCCGCATAGACCCGCTCCTTTTCCAACACTTTTTCGTGCCATACCTCGTAAGTTCCCGAGGAAGTATCCCGGGAAATGACCACCACCGGCCGGTCCGGTCCGCCAAGTTCAGTCCAGTTCTTCACTTCTCCCTTGTAGATCGACTTGAGCTGGCTCATGGTCAGATTGTTCAACGGGTTGCTGGGATGGACAACCGCAACGATACAGTCGTAGGACACGGCAAAAGGCACCGGGTATGCCCCTTTTTCCACCGCCAGCTCCACTTCTTTTCCCTTGATAAAGCGCGAACTCATCGCAATATCGGTGCTTCCGTCGATGAGTGCCTTCATGCCGTTTCCGGAACCACCACCCGAAATAGAGATTTTCACATCCGGATGCTCCTTCATGTAAACCTCTGCCGTTTTCTGGGCCATCGGGAGCACGGTGGTCGAGCCCTTGATCACAATGTTTCCCGCCCAAGCCACATTTGTGGCAAAACCAATCAATGCACCAAGGGTGCATCCTGCGAAAGCTCTGAATTTCATTTTCTTCCTCCATATGGTTCGCTTTGGTAATTTTCCATGATAGTTCAAGATTGTTAGGATTTCGTTAGGATTTCGTTAAAGAACCGTTGGATTCATGGTCGTGCTCACCTCCTTTTACGTGAACATTCATTCCTTCGCCGGGATCAAATGCGTTTGGCCATACCATGAGGCTTTTTTGTTAGGGATTGGTTACGAAAAAATTAGAATTGGACGAAATCTGTGGAAAAGGATCCCATCGTGAAGACGGGGCTTTCAAGAGGGCGTTTACATGGAAGAAGGGATTTTTTCAAATCAGCTCCCGCATCTCCTTCGCAAGAGGCAGTTTCGTGCTCCAGGCCTTTGGTGCGATCCCATCGAACCTCGATTTCACACTCGGGGAACAATGCCCTGACCATTTCGATGAAACCTTCGTCTCCCTGATGGAGAATGACGATTTTTTTCACAGGAAACCTCCCCTCCCGATGACGTTCTATTCTAACAGGCCAACTTTCGGAAACCCCTTGCAAGGCAAAAGGCGAATCTCCGGCCTAGCCCAGGTGGAGGTTCTCTTCCAGCCATGAGGTCAGCTCGGCGTTGATGCATTTTGGCATCATTCTGTTCAGGACCTCAAATTTTCTTATGTTCTTCTCCCTGTCATAGAGGAACATGACCTTGGTGGAGTCCTTCACCGGCAAACCGGGCCGCTTTACATCCTCCAAAGAAAAAATGGAAACCATTTTTTCGATGATTCTTTCCTTTGACATGATTGTCTTCCTTTCTCTTCGTCCTGTTTTCATGAAGGCTGCGCTGTGGGCGAAACCCGCTGCTCATATATTAAAGGCAAGAATCCTTAGACGCGCATTAGAACCGGGTTAAATCTCCGCAAGAAGTATTCCTTTTTTTACCGTCAGCTTCCTTTTTCACCCCAATTTCAATCGATGCATGAAGTCTACCCCCGAGAGGAGGAGATCCTCTTGAAGCCGATTTTCTGAATTTACTGAAGAACAAAGGGCAATTTACAAGGTCGACGGAAAAATGATGGTACATGCAACAGGTGAGGGAGGTGAGAGGGAAATTCATCCTCGGCCCAGAGGCGGTGCCTTTTTACGGTCGACTCAGCGAGCGAGTGCGGAATTGCGGAATTGGGGACGGGCATAAATATATAAGCAAGTCACTTTCTCAGTTGGTAGTGATTCAGCTTTGAGATCCTTTCACCTCTATTCACAGCATACCCAACCCCCGGCTGCGTCATTCCCAGCTTTCTCCCCAGTTCTCTTAATCCATATCCCAGTTCC
>Ga0209164_1000304_pt1 | contig 133315 bp, 102 predicted proteins | sample MTBNYHSulfiMetaG_FD_187458 | JGI IMG/M metagenome (GOLD analysis project Ga0209164, IMG submission 187458) | Enrichment culture microbial communities from rom New York Harbor, USA that are MTBE-degrading - MTBE-NYH (New York Harbor Sulfidogenic)... | ecosystem: Environmental > Aquatic > Marine... | reverse complement strand
CCGTGCCGGTGCAGTCGACGTTCTCGCACGCCGCGCCGGTCTCGATCTCGCAGAGGTGGGTGCCGCTGGCGGTGGGAGCAAAGCGCACGGTGACCGTCACGCTCTGCCCGGCGGTCAGGCTGTAGGCGCCACCACCCGAGACGATCGCATAGTGGTCACAGGTCTCGCTGACGGAGCCTGTCAGCGTGCCGCCGCCGGTGTTGGTAATGGTGAAGGTGTCGTCGGCCGAGGCGCCGATCTCGACATCGCCAAAGTTGAGGGCAATAGGATCGACGCTGCAGGCCGGGGGCGGATAGCCTGTCCCGGTGCAGCTGACATCATCACAGTCCTCGTTGCCCGTCTCGACCGTACAGAGGTGGGTGCCGCTGGCGGTCGGGGCGAAGCGCACGGTGACCGTCACGCTCTGCCCGGCGGTCAGGCTGTAGGCGCCACCACCCGAGACGAGCTCATAGTGGTCACAAACCTCCGAGACCTCGCCGGTGAGCGTGCCGCCACCAGTGTTCGTGATCGTGAAGGTGTCGTCGGCCGAGGAACCAACCTCGACATCCCCGAAGTTGAGGGCAATAGGATCGACACTGCAGGCCGGGGGTGGATAGCCCGTACCGGTGCAGGAGACATCATCACAATCCTCATTGCCCGTCTCGACCGTACAGAGGTGGGTGCCGCTGGCGGTCGGGGCGAAGCGGACGGTGACCGTCACGCTCTGCCCGGCGGTCAAGCTGTAGGCGCCACCACCCGAGAGGAGCTCATAGTGATCGCAGGTCTCGCTGACGGAGCCTGTCAACGTGCCGCCGCCGGTGTTGGTGATGGTGAAGGTGTCGTCGGCGGAGGCGCCAACCTCGACGTCCCCGAAGTTGAGCGCGATGGGATCCACGCTGCAGGCCGGGGGCGGATAGCCCGTGCCGGTGCAGGAGACATCATCACAGTCCTCATTGCCGGTCTCGACCGTGCAGAGGTGCGTGCCGCTGGCGGTCGGGGCGAAGCGCACGGTGACCGTCACGCTCTGCCCGGCGGTCAAGCTGTAGGCCCCGCCACCCGAGACGAGCTCATAGTGATCGCAGGTCTCGCTGACGGAGCCTGTCAGGGTGCCGCCACCGGTGTTCGTGATCGTGAAGGTGTCATCGGCCGAGGCGCCAACCTCGACGTCCCCGAAGTTGAGCGTGATGGGATCAACGCTGCAGGCCGGAGGATTGGGTTCCAGCACTTCGAACGTGCCATCTTGAAGATCTGGGGAGGGCGTCGCACCGCTACAGAGTGTGAAGCGATTAAGAGTCGGTGAGGCATCCTCCAAGTCCAGTAACGTGGACCCCAGAGCGGCATCCGACTTGATCCGCATCGTCACGATGAGCATCGGTCCAGTGCCGGTCGGAATCGACGGCGGACAGGAAAAGGAATAGACAATCCCCGCCTTGACTTGACCGTCGCTGCTGCCTGGCTGGAAGATCGCCGCGCCCTCCCCCCGCGTGCCCTCGAGAGTGAGGTCTGTTTGTGCATTCACAGTTTCGAACACATCCGGATCGAAGAAGAAGTTGATCGAGTAGCCCTTAAGCTCCTCGTCATTCTCGCCTTCGACGACGACCGTGACCTCATCTCCGGGATAGCCCTGGCTGTCACCAGAGAAGAAGTACCTGTTCGTAGCACCGGCGCCGGCAGACGAGAGCAGGACAATCACCACCAGAAACGACAGCAACCTATGCATGGCTGAACCACCTTTCGGTCACGGGACTCCACGATAGAGGCAGGTGTCCGCTCCATTCGATCCGAACAAGACGCATATCTCTCAAGGGCCGACGCTGGGACCAGCTCACGAGCATCTACTCGATGAGCAGGATCCCCCGCCGAACCCCGATCTCCCCCACCTTGGCGTTTAGGTAGTACAGGCCCGTATGGGCCCCGTGGCCGTCGTCGGTGGAGCCATCCCAGTGAAGCAATGACTCTCCTGACCCGAGGCTGTCGTCGAAGAGCGTTCGCACCCGACGTCCGGAGACGTCGAAGACTGCGACCTCAACACGGCTCTCGCACGGGAGGTAGAGCATGATGGCCCCATTCGGGCGATAAGGACTCGAGACCCGCAGACTGGGCATGGCAGACAGGCTGCTGCCAGGAGTACCCGGTGTAAGGCTGGCAGCGTCCGGCGAATCTGGGGCCAGGCTGCAACCGTCCCCGCCGTCGAGGACAAGCGCGTCCCCCCCGTCGAGGAGGAGTGCGCTGCCGTCGTTGAAGACAAGGCGCGCTGAGACGATCTCCAGTTGCTGGCCGGCCAAGGCACCTGGGCGGAGCACCTGGAACCGGAGCGTTCCGGCGAAGTGCACGCCGGGCTGCAGGGGAGACGCCAAGGTGAGATCCGGGACCCCACCCACCCGCACCATGTCCGACCCGGCCTCGCCGTAAGCGGACAGGAAGTCGAGATCAACGTCTGGCAGCGGATTCAGCTGCTGGAAACGCAGCACGCTCGGATCGAAGGTAACGGTGCATTCGAACCCCACCAGCTCCTCCGACGTCTCCACGCCGAGGTCGACAAGAACCACATCGCGGGACACCTCCTGGGCCGGGCGCAGGAGGATTCTGTTCCCAACCGCGCCGGCGGGTGCCGTCGATGAACCTGCCAGCGAGGGCACGGATCGCACCAGCGACTGCGTGGTGACCGACGTCGACGAACCCAGCAGCGCGGGTGCCGACCGCTCCAGCGCCGCCGCGGATCGCGCGAGCAAGAGCGGCGCCGATGATCCCCCCCGCGGTGTCGGCCCGCATGGGGGATAGCTCTCGCAGCCGATCGCATCCGTGGTGGGATCGGATCCGCAGTCGGGGAAAGGCGCCGGGGGTTCGGTGCCCCCTGCAAACTGATACGCCAGCTCGTACAGCGGATCCGAGATGTTGACTTCACCCGAGTCGTCCGAATCTGCGGCATCCAGACACTCGGGGGCGGGTCCTCCCGCGAACTGGTAGGCCAGGCTGTAAAGCGGATCGGAGATGTTGACCTCGCCACTTCCGTCTACGTCAGCCCGCACAAACTCCGGCTCTCCATTTTCGGTGGTGAACGAGAAACAATTCGAGTAGGCACCGTAGGCGGAGCACTCATTGAGGGTCTTGACGCGCCAGTAGTAGGTTGCGCCGGCCTCAAGGCCTGTGTAGGCGAAGGACGAAGCTTCGACATCGTACTCATCGCCGGTGCCGCAGCTCATCCCGATCTGCACCCGGTAACCCACCGCGTCAACGACGTCCGCCCATTCGAGGACGCCCTCCAGTGGCTGGTCCGTGGCTCCGTTGATGGGGCTCTCCAACACCGGGGCGGCCAGAGGGCCTGGATCGGTCTTGAACGAGAAGCAGCCTGTGTAGTTGCCGAACCCTCCGGAGGAATCCTTGGTCTTCACGCGCCAGTAGTAGACCGTGTTGGGAGCTCCGGAAAACTCGTGCTCGGACGCGACCGTCAAGTACTCAGTTCCGGAGCCGCAGCTCGAACCAACCTCAACCATGTAGCCCGTGGCGCCGGCGACACTCGTCCAGTCGAGCAGAACCACCGACGAGACGCAGGTTGCTTCGTTGCTGGGAAACAACAGCGTGGGTGGCGGAAGCGTCAGCGGCCAGGCGTTGTTCGCCCCTCCGTAGGCTCCCATGTCACTGCGGGTGCCGCCCAGTCCCGGAGGCAGCGCGAAGTCGGCGATCGCTGGATCACCTGTGTCGATGCACGGCGAATCCGGATCTGAGAGGTGATAATCACCTCCGTGCGCGAAACGTGGGTTCGTGAAGATACAGCCCGTGCCGGCGCTCGCACTGCCCCCGAGATCGCCCTGGATGTTGTTCCGGAAGCAGGTGTAGGTGATGGTTGCCGTTGCGCCGGTTGCAGCAGAGATCCCATGCCGATAATTGTTGGTGGCAATGCAGTTGATGATGCTGGCCGTGCTTCCCGTCAGAAGCTCGCATCCATCGCGCATGTTGTTGTCGAAGATACAATTGGTCGCGCTGACGCACGCGTTCTGCGCGACGACGAGACCGCTCGCTTGCGTGCCAGAGTAATCGCCGTTGTGATCGAAGATGGAGTTGTCCAGAGATCCACAGACAGGTGAAGCGTAGTAGACCCCTTCCTCTTCGTTTTCATTGACCCGACAGCGATAGACCGATGGGTGGGCGGAGCCCAGCACATTGATGCCCCGCGTCGCATTGTCATGGATGTGCGAGTCTTCGATGGACGGCGCCGCGCTATCACGCACCTCGATCCCGCTGGCGCAGGCGTAGACCTCCACACCCACGATCTGCGGGGCGCCCGAACCCGCCACGGCGATACCCTTGAAGGTGCTGTTCGCCAGGATGCAATTCTCCACGTAGCCTGAGGCGGTCCCGAGAGCGCCCGTCGAGAAGGAGAGCAGGTCACCGTCGCCGCCGATGATCTTGAAGCCAATGAGACGGGAATCGGTGGATTCGCCATCCCAGAAACGGACACTGCCTGAGATGATGGTGATGTTCGGTCCCTCCAGGCTTTCGACCGTCACCGCGTTTCCATTGTAGCGGAAACCGGCGTACGTACCCGGCAGGACGTAGATGCGGTCACCGGGGTCGGTGCCGTCAATTGCCGCTTGGATGGTGTTGAAGTCGCCCGGGACGTAGTAGTCAGCGGCGAGGGCCGCTACCGGAGCGAAGCTAAGTGCCAGCACGGCTGTCAGCAGGCGCGACGCGAGAAACCGTCTAGCCTGCGCCGGAGCAGGTAGGCGAGTGGCCACGGATCGACAGCGGCGACGGAGGCTCTGTGAAAACGACGGTGGGTAGCTCAGGCAGGTGTTGTGCATTGCATACTCCACGGATGCTGGGCCGCGACCCACAACGGACTCCAGGGCGGCGCAGTCCGAGCGTTCGGTTTGACCGGGTGAATTCGGTCGCGGCGAAAGAACGACATGGTCCGGTTCCACGCATTCCGGGCCTCGCACCTTCTCATTCCAACTCACGGGAAGTGCGCGGACTGGGAAAGGAACCAGCGTTCCTGCCCCAGCTCCTCACGCCGGCGAAGATTGTCTGTCCGCCGGCTCAGTGGCTCAATCCTATCACGGGCGTGTGGTCAAAGGCAATTCTTGAGCACTCCACAATTCTGTGGATTGCCAGTGGTTACGGTCGCTTGGGACACAGAAAGGGTGGGCGTTGGGCACACAGCTTACGATTGTACATCAAGACAACGAAACCCACGGCCGTGCAAGCCGTGCGGCGTCGCAACGGGGCCGTCAGCGTCGCACGCACCTGTGGTAAGGCCCCCGGCCCGTGTAGGGCTCGGGGGCCGACCGATGACTCCAAGCTGCGCTCGCCCGCTGGACGTGTTACCGATTGCGTCTCTTGGCTGCCGATGTCGTCCCTCGGCTACCGATTGCGTCTATCGGCCGCCGATGTCGTCCCTCGGCTACCGAATGCGTTTCTTGCGGGCGACTCCGGCTGCCGCCAGGAGGCCCAGGCCCACCAGGACCAGCGTGCCGGGCTCAGGAATCGGGCTTTCGCCGATCTGGCCCTGACCCTCGACGGGATCCGGCCACCCCCGCGGCTGATACCAGTAGCAGTTGGCGGGGGGCGTGATGCGCCCTCCCTCGAGCGCGGTGTACAGAACGCCCAGCATGTCATTGGCCTGGTCACGGACTGCAGTGGGCGTGCTGGTACCCAGATAGAAGGACCCGCCGCTCAGCCAGCCGCTGTCCGTCGCGTGCCAGTTGACATCGTGGCTGACCTCCCAGAGGGCGACTTGCACCGCCGCCGCCCGGGTGGCCGGGTCCGCGTACTGGGTCAGCTTCTCCCTCTTGCCGTACATGTAGTAGATCCACGCGGCGTGGTCCGTGTTGAACGGCGGGGGAAATAGTGGGTCCGGGGGCACGAGGTGGCGGGAGACCTCCCACGTCTGCGGCATCCCGGAGAAGGAGTTGCGGACGTCGAGGCAGTACAGTGGGGAAACCGTATTGGTGGGTCCGCCGTCCCAGGCCCAGGTAAAAGCGCCGGCGTAGAAGTTGCCCATGTTCGTGTAGGCGGTCTTCTTGCCGACCATCCAGTCGACGATCGTCAGATCGTGGTACACCAGGTCGGCGGCGGCCGTCCCTGCCGTCAGCAGGGCGGCCGTGAGCAGGCCGACAGCACAAAGAAGCCTCTTCATATCAAACCCTCCTTCGCGTCAGAGCACAGATGCATCGGGTTGGCGGGGTGTCTGCAAGAGGTGGGCCAGCAGTTTACGTGCGTTACCAACAGCGGTGTAATTCACAATGTAACAATGGGATGGAAGGTCCTTGCGCGCGTCGGATGGCAGGTCTTGGGGCTGTGATGCAGTAAACCGGCGGCAGTAGTGTCGCCCGGAGCTCACAGCTAGGCACGCGCGCCACCGGGAGAGCCCCGTAGGACCTTGCGAGGAAGTGGGTTGACGATCGTACACACCTGTCAGTCTCGCCGACACTATTGAATACGCCCCTCTGCTCCCCACGGCCCCACGGATCTCGCCTGACCATCGGGCAACTGCTTGGACTGGGAGGTGGGGGATGACTTATGCCACGCGTAGGCAACATGCTGGCCAGCCGGCAGATCTTGGCTAGGCATGGCGGGCATTCTCGGCGGGCGCCGATGCAAAGAGGCCGCGTGCCCTAGGTTGCGGCATGCGGCCCCTCAAACGCCTGGAACGCTGTTCCTGACCTACGACTTCCTGCTACGGCGCAGGCCATACCCCACGGCGCCTACCAAGCCAGCGCCCAAGAGCAGGAGCGAGCTGGGCTCGGGGACGGGATTCATCTGCATCGTTCCCTCGAACCTCCGGTTGCCCGCGTAGACCAAGTCGTTGGGATCTGCAGTCCACTCGACCGGGAGCATGGCCCCGAGCCAGATGGTCTGGGGTGCAGAGAAGTCCACCTCGTAGCCGTAAACATCAAGGGGATTGACGTTTACCGTGAGCGTAAACATTCCAAAGTCGAATCCGCTGGCCCCGAACAGGAGCGGGTTGGCGGCAGTTGTCGGGTCACCGTCCCAATACCCAGTGTCATACCACTGGATGAGCTTGTCGCCGTAACCGCCTTGCGGCCAGGGGTTGTCGATCACTTCAGCGGTCCAACCACCGGTCGCCGTGCCGGAAGGGACGGAACCCTCAACCTGCGTCAACACCTCCCCCCAGTTGGGGGCGTTGATACCGTCGGCCAACCACATGTTGAAATCGTGGACTTCGACGTAGGGCACCCGGTTGACAAAACCCGCAATGCCGTTCGATGAGTACGAGGCCCCGGCGTAGGTCGTGTGGGTGCCGGCCACAACATCGGTCGGCTCCGGTACGCCGTCGATCAGAATGCGCGGGTTGTCCTGCTCCAAGCGCGTCTTCGTGATATCAGTGCTGTAGGATGAAATCCAAGTATTGGGATCGAAACCGTAAGTCACCCAGGTTGCCCCAGACTGGCCGACGAATCCCACAGCTAGCAACAACAAGGTCAAGACACAGAACCTCGATGCCCGTCCAACCGACATGTCCCACCTCCTCGTCAAAGCAGAGCTCTTGATGCCTACGTGGCGATTCTCCACGGGTGCAAGGAATTGCAAAATGTGTACCACTGAAAAGTGTGCGAGCGTAACTAATTTCCTTGGTGATACATAGGGGCTACCGACGGGAGGCTGCCTGCCGGAATGGGGTGCCCAAGTCGTCGGGTTTTCGAGAGAGACGCGCGGGGTGAGCGCGCGCGTCGTCCGCTCAGATCGGCGAAACTTGTTTGCCTGTAGTGCTTTGGGCAGTCTGAACGGGGCGTCGGGAATCCTGACACTTTTGCCGAAACAGAACCAGCTCGCCGCGGCATGGGGGAGATCCGCACGGGGGCACCGACGCTGCAGCCCACTTTCATGGCCAGGAGTGTCGCGGCCGGCCCGCCGGCAAGCGAGCGTGGATGGGTTGGGTCGCGACCTATTTGATCACGGTCACGCGCCGCACCTCCCGCTGCTCGCCCGCCTCGAGGCGGAGGAAGTAGACGCCCGAGGGCAGTCCAGCCCCGGGGAGATCGGCATCATGGACGCCGGCGGAGCGCCAGCCGTCGACCAGGGTGGCGGCCCGGCGGCCCCCGGCGGTGAAGACCTGCAGCTCCACGTGCGCGGGCTCGAGCAAGGTGAACCGGAGATGACCCTGGCCACGCTCGACGATGAGCCGCTCGCCGCTCAGGCCGAACTCGAGCTGAGTGGTCGGCGGGGACGAAGGCAGCAGGCGCCAGCCGCTCTCGCAGGCCTCGGTCACCAGGTTGGCGCTGGGATCATACGGATAGACCGCGTGAACGACGTCGGTGATCTCGAAGCACCATTCTTGGGACGAAGGGCCAGCCTTGGCCGATTCGACCGTGGCGGATCCATCGAGCCCTGTGACCCCGCTGCATGAGCCGCTGAGGGGGCCTGAGTAGCTCGCGGTGACGCTCGCGCCACTCACGGGGAGACCGGCCTGATCGTAGATCCAGACCATGCAGACACCTCTATGCTTGATGCCGGCCACCCTGCGCGACACCAGCATGTTGTCGACGTGCATCACGGAACCAGCGGTGGTGGTGATGCCTATGTAATCGATGTGGACCGCGTCGAGCGACTGGCGGCCTTGGACCCGGTTGGTGTCGATGACCCGGACGAGGATCGGGCCACTGAGATGGGCGGGCAACGGCACGGAGTAGCTTTGCGGCACCGGGCTGGCAACCGTGACCAGGCGGGTGAAGGTGGCGCCGTCGCTCGAGTACTCAAACGCGAAGTTGTCGCCTTCGGCGTTTTCAGGGCGGTGGGCCGTGAGGTGGAAGACCGCGCTCGTCCCGAGGGCCACAGTGAAGTCCCAGCGATGCTCGAGCATGCTGCACCATCTGCGGAGGCTCATGCTGGAGGGGATCTCGGTGATGACCTCGCGGATGCTATTGATCTCGTGCGTGAACGTGTAGTCGCCCAAGATGGAGCTGGCCACAACGATATCGGAGCGCGCGAGGGCCGTGCTGTCGGACAGTGATGGCGTCGTCACGCACGCCACGTTCGAGAGCGCGCTCCAATTGGGGACCTCGTCACCGACCTTGAGGGCGAAGTAGTAGGTGGTCTCCGGCGTCAGGTCCGTCACCGTGAAGCTCTCGGCCGACCCGGAGGGTTGCGGATCGGGCAAGCCGATGACCTGGGTGGCAGACTCCCAGCTTTCCGTCGTGATGTCGTCGAGAGCGTAGCGCAGGTCGTAACAGGCGGCCGTGCCCTCGTGGCCGTCGTCGCCCACGGCGGTCCAGGTCAGCGAGACCGACGTCGGTGTGGCTGAGCCCACGCCGAAACGCGCGAGGCGCGAATCCCCAGGCTCGGCGGCGGCCGCGGAGAAGAGCCCAGAGAATCCCGTGGCCAGAGCGAGTTGCAGTGGGACGAGCGAGAGCAGGCCCGCGGCCGGCCTCCTCCTGGAAGTGGCCGGGGCACCGATGCATCCCATCATTTGAGCTGCCTCCGAGCCCCCCCGGATGGTTGCCATGTCGTCCTCAGGCCGTGAGAGGCATGGCCCGTGCCAGTCGCCGGCAGCTCGGGTGTATACGTTTACCCACAAGAGAGTTACAGGCGTACACGGGTGGGTGAATTCTGGCTGGTGGGGGTTCAGGGGCGTGCGAAATGCACGGGCGCCGGGGCGGAGGTGCATCGGGCCCGGAATTGAACCCCCCCCCCGCGGGTAGGTATGGCAAGCAGGATGTGGGATGCGCCCGTGGGGATCGAGTAACGACAGGAGGTGGAAGGTGAGATGGTCGTATCTGTGCGCGACGGCGGGACTCCTGGCAGCAGCCCTTGGCTCGGGCGCGCGGGCGGGGGATGTCCCCGGCGGGTCCGTGCCCGCCGGGCCGGCGCGGGCGGGGGAGGTCCCCGGCAAGCTCGTCCCCGGCAACACCGCCTTTGCCCTGGAGCTCTATGCCCGCCTGGCGGGCCAGCCCGGCAACCTGTTCCTCTCGCCTTACAGCATCTCGACGGCGCTGGCGATGACGTACGCCGGTGCGCGGGGAGAGACCGCGCGGGAGATGGCCGCGACGCTCCACTTCGACCTGCCGGCGTCAGAGCTGCATGCGGCCATGGGGGAGCTCAAGCGACGGCTGGAGGAGCAGTGCGCAGGGAAGGACTGCGATCTGGCCATCGCGAACGCCTTGTGGGCACAGCGGGGCACGGCGTTCCTGGCATCCTTCCTAGAGATCAACCGTGACCACTACGGGGCGGGCACGCGCGAGCTCGACTTTGGCGCCGACGCGGAGGGCGCCCGCCAGACGATCAACGGCTGGGTGAGCGAGCAGACACGCGAGCGCATTCCGGAGCTGCTGGCGGGCGGCGATCTCACGCGCCTCACGGAGCTGGTGCTGACGAACGCGATCTACTTCAAGGGCATCTGGGCGCAGCGCTTCGATGCGCGGGCCACGAGCGAGCGGCCATTCCGGGTGCCGGGCGATGCGGCGGGCAGGAAGACGGCGGCCGGTGGGCCGCTGCACTCGGCGGTCCAGGTGCCGATGATGGAGCAGACGGGCCGGTTCGCCCACGCGGCGCTCGACGGGTTCGCGCTGCTCGAGATGCCCTACGCCGGATCGGACCTCGTGATGGACATTCTGCTGCCGGATGACGTCGAGGGCCTGCCCGCGCTCGAGGCCAGGCTAAGCGCAGAACGGCTCGAGAGCTGGCTCGCGAACCTGCGGGAGCGGGAAGTCTCGGTGAGCATCCCGCGGTTCAAGACCGATGTCCGCTTCGATTTGGTCGCCCCGCTGGCCGCGATGGGGATGCCGTCGGCCTTCGGTCCGAGCGCCGACTTCTCGGGGATGACCGCGGACGCCCAGCTCTTCATCAGCAAGGTTGTCCATCAGGCGTTTGTACAAGTCGACGAGGAGGGCACGGAGGCGGCGGCCGCCACGGCGGTGGTGCTGGAGCGGACGGGTGCCCCTGGGCGTCCGGTGCGGTTCGAGGCGGATCATCCGTTTCTGTTCTTGATTCGGGATCGGGGGACGGCGAGCGTGGTGTTTGTGGGGAGGGTGATGGAGCTGTAGTGGGCAAGAAGAAAGACGCGGGGCTACCCCGGGGGGAGTATGCCCCGCGTTCTTCAATCCCGTCGATGTCGCTTCGATGTCGCTGCCAGTGTCAGGTGTCGGCGCCCGCCCGCCATGCGGGCGATTACGTGTTCGCGCAGTTACCTGCGCTTCCTGCGCAGCGCGACGATCCCGGACCCGGTCAGGCCAATGCCCAGAAGCATGAGCGTGGCCGGCTCGGGGATCGGGTTCGGGCCGAGGAGATCCTGACCGTCGTTCCAATATCCCGCAATGCCCTGCCCATGATCGTTGAGATAGGGATGGACATAGCTCTCGAGGAACGCCGTGGTCCCTCCCGCGTAGTTGTAGACGTTCGAGAGCCAAAAGTGGCCCTGGTTGGCGCCCGGGGTGATGCCCCAGTTGGATCCCTCGGCGCCATCATAGATCGCTTCGTAGATGGCGACGTGGAGCCCGGCGCGCCGCCACATGGCTTCATTCGAGTAATCGTTGTAGAGGTCGGACGCGTAGGAGTTGTAGAGGTGCGCCGCCCATCCCAACCCGAAACCCGAGATTCCCTCGGCGAGAACGGAAGGGGGAACGGCGTTCGTGGGATAGACGTCCCACCAGTGTCCCTGGCCATACATGCTCGTGTTCAAGTCGACGCAGTAGAAGTCAGCCCAGTAGTTCCCGTTCGGGAATCCCGGGTCGGCATAGCCCTGCCAAGGCCCGAAGGGCTGGTTCAAGAGGTCCACATCGCTGAAGTCACCGTCGTAATGGAAGTCCGCCTTCAGGCCATTGTAGGTGTAGAGAAACTCTGGATCCATCCAGACCGACATCTGTGCATGAGACGCTGCGGTCAGGAGGAAGACACCCATTACCATCAGGGACACTGCGATAGCTCTCATGGCACACACCCCCATGTTGAATCTGGCCGTAAACTGCGCAGACACTATGCATTCGGGTGCCTCCGGCCAGGCGAATCTCCCGACGGCTGCTCAGGCCACTAGTAACATGTAGACGCGTGTCCACCCTTCTTGATACCTGGTCGGGCGGGCGTGAGGCGACGGTCTCGGACCTGGTGAGGAAAGTACGCAGGCGCATGAGGGTTGCCGGCTCGGGAGTCGGGTTCAGACCGAGGAGATGCTGACCGACCTTACCGTACGCGGCTTTGCCCTGGCGTAGGCCACCACACGGGCTGCCTGTGCCACTACGTTTGGCCTTACAAGAAACGAGGCCGGGATAGACACCCTGGCCTCGTTCTGATCATGGACCCACCACACCCGATCGGGATGCGGGTCACGGGCGAGCTAGCCGCGCTTCTTCCGCAGGACGACGAGCCCGGACCCGGCCAAACCCAGTCCCAGGAGCATGAGGGTTGTCGGCTCGGGGATTTCACCACCCATGAGTTTCTGGGTATCGTCGAAGTACCCGGTGACCCCAAATCCAATTCCGGCGTCGCAGTAGCCCTGAGCGTAGGGAAGCACGTCGTCGTTGACACCTGCATTCCAGTCGACGTAGAAGTACCCGCGGTCCTCAAGGCTGGCGCCATTAGAGAGGGTACCGAAGTAGTCCGTGTCGCCGTCATAGATGGCTTCCCAGATGGCGATCTGAAGCCCGGCGCGCTGCAGGTTGGTCGTGGCAGATGACGCGTAGCTGTTGTACAGGTAGGCAGCCACCCCCAGGCTTGCCGCGGTGCCCTGGAATCCCGCCAGTGCGGGTACTGCCGGATCGTTGGTGGGGTAGAGGTCCCACACGTTCCAACCACCGGTGAAAGTATGGGCCAAGTCAACGCAGTAGTACTGGTAGTTCTCAAGCCACTCCCACGCGCTTCCTGGGGTGGTCACGTCGGCAGTGAACGAACACCAGCTTCCAAAGGCGGTCGCGTAAGATCCGTCGCGCTCGTTGTCGTACCAGAGAGTCCCGCCTTCGCCCGTGTACCAGGGCGAGAAGACCAGGTCGGTGAAGTGAACCGGCCATGCGCTGGCAGATTGGCAGAAGATCACTGCGAGTGCCGAAACCAGAATCACCCAACGATGCACCATGGCAAACCTCCGAGCGACTACGATGCCTTACGTGCGTACACTACAACCTTCTCTCGTGCGCCTACGTCGGGCGCCGGGTCACTCTTCTGCACTTCCCGTGCCGCCGGTGGCTGGGACCAGCCGCGGCGTCATAGCACGCTGCAATACAAGCAGATGCAGCTCAGGCAAGAGGCGCACCAGCAGACTGAGGTGAAGAGCCGAATCACCAGGGGTGTAAGTCCGATCGACAGCGGGAATCCGTCGGGAAGACCCATCCGAGGGTTCTTGCTGAAGCATGCGACCATCTGCCACGGGGCGCCGCCTGAGAACATGCGTCGCCAGGACCAAGCGCGATCAGGGAAAGACCCAGGCGCTTCATGTCTCGCCGGAGGAATCAGGAGGCCGGCTAACCGGGGTGGTCCCCGGCCCCACACTGAATGGCGACGGCAAGCACGTGATTCGTCGTGGGGAGTTGGAGAGGGGCGTCGCCCCCTAACCCGTTGCACTGCAAGGCCATGAGCCACATCATGCGGTTCAAAGAGGGTACTGCTGAATGACTCGCGGGTGAACCCAGGCGATCGGACTGCATCGAAAGCCCCGCCCACCTCCCCTTCGCATAGGCCGCATCTGCACCCCGATGTCGACGGGACTCCCGAGACGGACGTCTCGAGACGTCCTCGGATAACGGAGTCAAGTCCCCCCCCCAGACCTCCGGCCCCCTCGCATCGCGACGACAAAGCACCCACATGGGCAGGTGTAAGCATCTCGTTACACTGCTCTACACAGGCGGCCGCAGGCGTTGGGGGCCGCGCTCGCGCTGCCGGTACGGGCTCCGGCGCGCGAGCTCCCGTGGGCGTCATGGTCTGAGCGCGAGCACCTATCTGACCAGGAGGATCTGCCGTTTGACGGCCACATCACCTAGCTGGGCTTGCACATAGTACACGCCGGCGTTCACGGCGTTGCCGTCGTCCGCTGTGCCATCCCAGCACACTGCGGCCTGTCCGGGGCGGACAACGCCGTTCAGGAGGGTTCGCACCCGCCGTCCGGAGACATCAAAGATCGCGACCTCCACCCGGCTCCCTCGGGGGATCGAGAGTTCGATAGCGCTGCTGACTCGATAGGGATTCGGGACCAGCAGGGCTGGTGGGGTGCCGGCAGGTGTCCCGGTGGCCGGTGGTCGGACGGCGGCGGGGGCGGTGCGTGGGCGCACCCCGCCCTCCAGGACGACAGCCCGGCGGTCGGCATAGACGAAGCGGGCTGTGGCGACGGAGAGGATCTCGTCGGGCGCGGCGGCCGGTTGGCGCGCCCGGAACTGCAGCGTTCCGAGAAGGTGCCGCCCGGGTTCCAGAGGCACCTGCAGGCGCAGATCCGGCACGCCGCCCACACGTACGGCCGATGCGCCTTCGATCTCGGCGCCCGAGAGGAAATCGAAATCAACATCCGAGAGCGGCTCCAGCCGCAGCCACTCGAGGACGCTGCCGTCGAAGGCCGCTGTGAATTCGAAGCCGGCCAGTTCCCGGGGCGTCTGGACCCCGAACTCAACCAGGATGGTCTCAGGCGACGCGTGCTGAACTGGCTGCAGGAAGACTCCTTCTTCAGCCGAGCCGGCGGGGGTGGACGTCGGATTGACTCGCGCGGTCGTCGCATCGACCCGGCCAGTCGTGGGATCGATCCGCCAGGTCGTGGGATCCTCGAGCGCAGTTGTCCGACGCGCGCCCGGCGCTCCCCCGCAGGGGGGAAAGCTCTCACAATCGAGCGTGTCGGCGGTCGGATCGGGGCCACAATCGGGGAAAGGCAGTGGGGGTTGCGGCCCACCTGTGAATTGATAGGCCAAGTTGTACATCGGATCCGAGATGTCCAGCTCGCCCGAGTCGTCGGTATCGGCAGCATCCAGGCACGTAGGGGCTGGCCCGGCAGCATACAGGTAGGCGAGATTGTAGAGGGGATCCGAGATGTTGATCTCACCGCTTCCGTCGAAGTCTCCCCGCACGAAGTCGACGTCGCCACCGCACAACTGGCTGATCCTGGCCGCCTCGGTCTCGATGATGGCGACGGTGGACGCATCATCCGGGTAGTAGACACCGAACCCGTCGTAGTCGGGATACGCATCGTGGTAGAGAATCCAGAAGTTGGATCCACCCGCCGGCAGGCCCGTCACGGCGGCATCGTAGATCTCGTCAAACCAGCCTTGGTAGTACAGGTCACGAGTCTCCAGCGGACGCTGTTTGCCGAATTCCTCGAGGATCATGGGCTTCCCAAGCAACTCGTGCGTGTCCTGGATATGGTTCGAGACCCAGGCCATGGAAGCTGCGTAGCCCATCCCCCACCAATCGGGCCAGATGTGCACACAGGCGAAGTCGATCGTCTCGGGCTGGTGATTGCGCACGAAATCGACGCCGACCGAACCAAACCACCCAATGGGATTATGATTCGGGCCGGTCGGACCGTAGAAGCCCTCGGATCCGGTCGTCACCATGTGCAGGGGGTCGATGCTCTTGACGTAGGCGCTCATCTCCTCGATCCAGGCCTGCAGGGTGTTGCCCGAGGGGTCGGATTCGCAGCGCGGCTCGTTGGCCAACTCCCAGGCGAAGATGGTGGGATCCTCACGGTAGAGCCGCCCGTTGAAGGTGTTGACGCGGTTGAGGACGGCGGCGATGTGGTTCCGATAGAACAGCCGGCAGTTCGCGTCCTGATAAAAATCGTCGTGCTCAGTAGGGCCCATCAGAGCGACCATGGCCAGTGCGTGTTCCGCCAACACTGCCAGGGTGGTCGAGTCGCAGTCATAGATGCTGTACCACCCCTGCTGCTCATGCGGGGGGTCGCCGATCCAGGGATCACCCGGCTGCCAGTAGCTTCCGAACGGTTCGAGCGGCCGACCCTCGCCGGCCCAGGCCCAGACATTGTCGCCCGCGGCAGGGCCGGAGCTTAAGGCCGAACCATGGACCTCTTCAAACATGGCGGCCAAGAAGGTGTCGCGGTATTGGGTGGTGGACGTTGGATCGAAGCTGCCGGCGTCCCGCGCCAGCCCGAATTCCTCCAGGACCATGGGCTTGCCCAGAGCGCCCGCGCGACTCTCGTGGTCGTTGAAATAGGCCCGCGCGCTGGCCTCCGCGGCCGGGTAGGTCGACTGGGGATTGGCGGGGTCGAACCAACCCCAATTCTGGGGCCAGATGTGAATCGTGGTGTAGTCGATGTGCGGCCCGTTGTGATTGGCCTCGAAGTTGAGTCCGTTCCATGCCGGCCAGGGCGTGTCCCCCTCACAGCCGGTCGTGACCAGGTGATTCGGGTCTAGCGACTTGATGTAGGCGGCGGTGTCGTCAATCCAAGTGTTGAAGGCCGCGGCGTTGTTGTGAAAGCCGCGGGGCTCGTTGGCCAACTCCCAGGCCATGATCGTGGGGTCATCCCGGTAGGCCAGTCCGGTGTGGGGATTGACGCGATTGATCAGGAAGGCGATGTGGTCGCGGAAGTCCTGCATGGCGCCGGAGTTCGAGTAGAAATCCGACGCGTAGTCCTGGTAGACGTTCCAGTCTCCTCCCGGCTGGGGAGGTGGGTAGGGAATCGCGCCGCCTCCATTCCAGCTCACGTACTGGGCCATGCCGCCGGACCAAGGCCAGAAGTTGTTGAGGCACATGACGGCGCGCAGGTTGCGATCGCGCAGCTCCTTCAAGAGGAAATCGAGGCCGTTGAGGAGGACCGGGTTGTAGACGCCGGGTTCCACCTGTAGGGAGGGGACCATCCGCCAGGGCTCAGTGTCCGGACCTTCGGTCCCGGCCATGATGCGCAGGTTCGTGATCCGGAGGTCCGCGAGCAGGTCGAGCTCCCGGGCCAGGCGGGCGCGATCTCCCCCCGGCCCCTGGGAAGCCATGTTCATCCCGTACCAGAAGTTGGCGCCCACGTAGTAGTAAGGGGCGCCGTTCAGCTCGAAATGGGTCCCGTTGACGGTCACGAAGCCATCCGATGCGGGGGGCGTCTGAGCGCTCCAGGCGACGTACTGGTTCATGCCGCCGTAGTCGTCCCAGTTGTTGACGAAGGGGAGGATCACGCGCAGGCCCAGGGAATCGGCGCGGTAAAGCGCGTAGTCGAGGCCCTGGAAGACCGCCTCGTCGTAGACCCCGGGCTCCAGTTGGAGAGCGTTCCACTGCCCCGCGCCGTCATTGAAGGCCCATGTCCGCAGGACCGTCAGGCCCATGGCGGCGGCCTCTTCCTGAACTTCGTCGACGAACGGTCTCAGGCTGGGGTCAGCGGCGAACACCATCTGGTAGTAGTTGTTGCAGCCGGCGTAGTAGAAGGGGTGGCCGTTGAGGGTGAAGTGGCCGCCCTCGCGGGTCACGATGCCTTGGTTATCTGCACCGAGTGGGGAGAAGGTCGCGGCAGTCAGACTGCACAGCAGGAACATCACCGTCTGGCGCATGGATCCTCCGCGCGAAAACTGCGGATAAGCAACAAGGGTGGCTTGCCTCGTCGGTCAAGCCACCCCTGTCCAACCAGAAAACGCTTTGTCTTGGCGTTACTTGCGATGCCGTCTCCAGAGCCCGAAGCCCAGAAGCGCCGGACCGAGCAGGAGCAGCACACCCGGCTCGGGAACGGGCGACATGGATACGTGGTAGAAATCTGGGTTGCTCGGGTTGCCGCCGTCATTCGTCATGTTACCGCCGACGTTGAAGCCGATGTTCGTAACATGATTCAGATTGGCGACGCCGGTCAGATCGACCCACAGAGTCGTGGAAGAAAGGCCAGGGAGTGCGGTCCAACCGTTTTCGTAGTAGTTGTCAAACTCACCTAGATCAGTGTACCCCGTATTCAAGTGTAGATTGACCCACCAGATGTCCTCGTTATCGTTGTGGAATGTCAGCCCGAACTTCTGGAAGCCGACGAGGCTGTTGGTCGGCGCTCCCAACGTGGCGCCGAGCACCTGAGCGGTAGTGGCCCCGCTGCCGGTTGAACTCGTCCCCCAGAAATTCGCCCCGATCATCATCTGCGCGAAGGGGGTGTACGGATTGCCCGGAGAATCGAAGAGCGTTCCTAGGAACCCGACATCTCCAGCCATGGCTTGACCGTATACACCGGTGTCAGTCGTCACCGCGGTGAGCACCGAAGTTGTATTGTCCGGGTTCTCGTACGTCTCCCACAACATCAGAAGCGAAGCCGGGTTGAACGTGAATGTCGCGGCAGTGGCGCCGCCTGCCAGTAGGGGCACCACCATTGCGATCAGCGCCCCGACAAAGCCAATTCTCTTCATTGTTGCCCCCCTTTGTTCACCGTTGATCCGCCCTTTGGGACCTCGACGATCGTGTTTTTTGCGTCATCGCGCTAAGTTAGAACTCCTCACCCGTGGGGGGATATGCACATCGCGTGCCGAGGCGAACTCCTGAGGGCGGGCCGGCGTAAGCCATTCATGGGAAGAGAGATGCGGATGCACCCTGCGCTTGCGTTGTCGTGGCTCCAGGGGATGGAGACGCTGCTGTGTACGCCCTGCCTGACGCAGCGGGAAGTGCGGTGCGCGGCACAGACTGCGTAAAATCTTTATTGTAAAGCAATTGCGGCCCGCAGTATGTGTGTCGGGAAACTGAGCGGATGGCCAGAACTGCCCCCGCCAGAGCGGCTGTAGGGACAAGGGTGGGGCTGCATGGCCACTCGATCAGGCAGCCGGCCCGTCGGCATGGCCGGGAAACGGGAAAGCAGAAGGGAGCGGTTGCCTGCTCCGATGCCAACTGACTCGCTCCCTTGGATGACGCTTGTGCGGAATGCGTTGCCAGGGCCGACCGCTGCTCAGACGACCCAGTGCGGCTACTGCCCGGCGCGCCGCTTACGACCGAACCTCCACAGAGTCGCGCCCGCCAAGCCGAGGCCGAGGAGGAAGATGGTGCTTATACCGGCGGCTTCGTCGAGCTTCATGCCCCAGATTGCCTCTGGCATGCATGCGTGAACAGGTACTGGCAGCGCCAATTCCCATCCGAGTTGTCGGTTACGTCCCACTCCGGCGTGACCAGGGCCTTGGTCCAGTTGCCAGTTGCGAGGAGCCCGCCACCGTACAGATTGGTCAAGCTCCCGCCATAGGCCTGAGCCGAACTTGCCAGCAGGGCCACGATGCCAATCACCAGCCAGGCGTGTAACTTCTTGGCGAGAACGCGTCAAGTAGCGAGGCCGAGAAGGGGCGTGGGTGCCAGCGCGGCCACCGGCGCTGACAGCCTTGACGCCGCCTGCGCCTGTCTCGGCACTGATGCGGTTACCGAACGAACAGCGCCTTGCGCTTCAGCACCTTGCCGCCCACGGTGGCTCGCAGGGAGTAGATGGAGGTCGGTGCTTGGGTGCCGTCCTCGGTCTGCCCGTCCCAGTGAATCTCGTGGTGTCCTGCTGGCAGCCTCCCTGCCGACAGGGTATGGACGCGCCGGCCCGTCACATCGTAGATATCGATGCGCACGTTGGCTTCCGTGGCGAGGCTCAGCGAGATGCTCGCGTGGGGGTTCAAGGGATTCGGCACCCAGAGTCGATCCACTCCGACAGGTCTCAGATTCGCAACCGCGGAAGAACCGTGGGATACCAACACATCCTCGAGCGTCCCGACGGTCGCCAGGAGATCTCGTCCCACGAACCGCCCGCTCAAGCCCGCGATCCGGATCTCCTCCACCAGTTCGCTTCCGACGATATCGAAGGACAGCCGGACCAGGCCATAACGCCCTGCCGGCAGCGGTGCCTGCAGGCTCAGATCCCGGATCGCGCCGACGCGCAGGTGACCGCTCCCAGGCTCGGCATGTCCAGAGAGGAAGTCCAGGTCGGCTCCGGCCAGGCCGCGAGCGTCCAGAGTGTCGTACTCGATAACCTCGGGATCGAAGCGCACACCGAACTCGAGACCGAGGAGGTCGCGATCCGTCTCTACCGTCGCGATCAGACAGATCTTCCCAGCGACTGAACCGGCAATCTCCTGGAGCGTGATGGATTCGCGCGCATCGGTTTCGGGGGCACCAGCGCCGGGCCAGCCCCTTCCGCAAGGCGCGAAGGCTTCGCACTCAAGATCGTCCGCCGTGGGGTCGGGACCACAATCGGGAAAGGGGAAGGGTGGGGGAGGCTCCGGGCCTTCAGCGAACTGGTAGGTAAGGTTGTACACCGGGTCGGAGATGTTGACCTCACCTGAATCATCGCAGTCCGCGACATCCAGACAGCTCGGTGGATCTCCATTGGCGAACTGGTAGGCCAGATTGTAGATCGGATCGGAGATGTTGATCTCACCGTTGCCGTCCGTGTCACCCCGCACAAAATTCAGGCCCCATTGCAGGTCGAAGCGCAGGTCATCGCAACTGATGACGCTTGCCCAGGAGCCCTGGGCAGCCGAGGGGTTACAGAGGTTGCGCATCTTCGCGGCTTCCGTGGAGATGATCTCAACCGTGCTCACATCGCCCGGGTAGTAGACACCGAAGCCGTCGTAGTCCGGGTAGTCGTCGTGGTACAGAATCCAGAAGTTTGAGCCGCCCGCAGCCTTGCCCTCCTGCGCCTTGGTGTAGAAGACGTCGTACCAGCCCTGGAAGTAGAGATCTCGCGTCGTCACCGGCTCTTGCTTGCCGAACTCCTCCATGATCACCGGCTTGCCCAGCAGCGTTTGGGTGTCTTCGATGTGATCCGCGGCCCAGGCCATCGACTGGTTGTAGCTCATCCCCCAATGGTCCGGCCAGGCATGGAAGCAGGCGAAGTCGATCGCTGCAGGCTCATGATTGCGGATGAAGTCCACTCCGCGAGTGCTGAACCACCCGAGCGGATTGTGCGCCGGTCCACTCGGTCCATAGAAGCCCTCCGATCCAGTCGTCACCAGATGATCGGAGTCGATGGTCTTGATGTAGCTCGCCATCGTCTCGATCCACTCTTGGAGGGTATCCCCACTGGGGTCCGATTCACAGCGGGGCTCATTGGCAAGCTCCCAGCCGAGGATCGTCGGGTCGTCTTTGTAGGTCTTCCCGTTGAAGGTGTTCACCCGATTGAGAACGGTGGCAATATGATCCTGATACCACTGCCGGCAGTTCCCGTCCGTGTAGAAGTCATCGTGCGCCGTGGGGCCGATGAGTGCGGTCATCTCGCTCGCATGCGAAGCAAGCAAGGCGAGCGTCGAGGCATCCTCATCGTAGATGCTGTACCAACCCTGCTGCTCGTGGGGCGGATCGCCAATCCAGTCGTCGCCTGCTTGCCAGTAGCTTCCGTTCTCGCGCGGGCGTCCCTCCCCCGCCCAGGCCCAGACGTTGTAGCCTGCACCCGGTCCGCTGCCCGCAGCGGAGGTGTGGACCTCGTCGAACATGTCCGCGAGGAACGTGTTGCGCCAGACGGTACTGCTCGCGGGGTCGAAGCTGCCCCCATCGCGGGCCAGTCCGAACTCCTCCAGGACCATCGGTTTGCCCAGGCTGGCCGCATCCTGCTCATGATCGTTGAAGTAGGCGCGAGCGTTGGCCTCGGCCGACGGATAGGTCGACTGCGGGTTGGCTGGGTCAAACCAGCCCCAGTTCTGCGGCCAGATGTGGATCGTGGTGTAGTCGATATCCGGTCCGTTGTGGTTCTGAATGAAATCGAGCCCGTTCCATGAAGGCCAGGGAGTGTCCCCCTCGCAACCGGTAGTGACCAGATGATTCGAATCCACTGACTTGATGTAGGCAGCCGTCGCATCAATCCAAATGTTGAAGTTGGCGGGGTTGGTGTGGAATCCACGCGGCTCATTGCCCAGCTCCCAGGCCATGATCGTGGGGTCGTCCTTGTAGGCCACGGCCGTATAGGGATTCACGCGATTGGCGATGAAGCTGATGTGATCGCGCAAGTCTTGCATCGCGCCCGTGTTGGAGTAGAAGCTGGCCGCGTACTCCTGATAGTCGTCCCAGTTGCCGCCGGGCTCGGGTGGGGGATAGGGAATCGCCCCGCCGCCGTTCCAGCTCACGTACTGGGCCATCCCGCCCGACCAGTGCCAGAAGTTGGTCAGGCACATGACGGCCCGCAGGCCGCGCTCCCGCATCTCACTCAAGAGGTAGTCGAGTCCGTCGAGAACATCGGCGTCGTAGACACCCGGGGAAGTCTGCAGCGCGGGCACCATGCGCCACGGCTCGCTGTTGGGCCCCTCGCTGCCGGCCATGAGGCGCAGATTCGTGACGCCCAGGCCCTGTAGCTGATCCAGCTCGCGCTCCAAGCGGGCCCGATCTCCTCCGGGGCCTGCCGAGGCGAGGTTGAGGCCGTACCAGAAGTTGACGCCGACGAAGTAGTAGGGGGATCCGTCGACTTCGAAATGGGTCCCGTTGACGGTGATGAACCCGTCACCGCTCGGGGGCGTCCCGTGGCTCCACTCGACGTACTGGTTCATGCCACCGTAGTCGTCCCAGTTGTTGACGAGGGGCAGGATCAGATGCAGCCCCAGCTGGCGGGCCTTATGGAGCACATAGTCGAGTCCTTGGAAGACCGTCTCATTGTAGACCCCGGGCGCCGTCTGCAGGGCGTTCCACTGGTCATCGCCGTCGTTGAACGCCCAGGTGCGCACGACCGACAGGCGCATCTCCTTGGCTTCCTCGAGCACTTCATCCACATAGGGACGAAGAGCTGGATCGGCCGCGTAGGTCATCAGGTAGTAGCAGTTGGTGCCCGCGTAGTGGAAAACGCCGGCGTTCTTCCAGAAACGGTTCCCGTTGACTGTCACCCAGCCGGGATTCGCAGGTCCGGATTGATGAAAACTCTCCTCGGTGAGGATGATTCGGCAGTGGTACTCCCCGAGCGGCAGTTCCGCTTCGCCATAGCAGACCGGCGGCCAGCGCTCCTCCTCCGCGTAGACCCCGACGGTGACCGGGGTGATATCGACGTCATAGGCCGGGTCTGTCGCGTAGCCCTCTACGTTGGCGTAGTCCACCGGGCCGTCGCAGGTCTGCGGTGTACGCTGATGCTCCCACCAGAGCACATGGAAGCTGCTGTCCAGCGCGAAGTCGACCTCGGCATCACCGAAGCGCCCTGTGGTGAAGTGGTCGAAGAGTATGTACCCCTCGTAGATGTAGTCGGGATCGTTGTGGTGCGCCTGGTAGTCCGCGTCGTTGCTGTTTCCGGGGTTGGGCTGAACGCGCCACCAGCGTCCGGCGTAGCCGAGGCGTTCGTTGGTCACATCGTCGCCGTCCTCGCCCCACAGGCCGGTGGGCTTTCCCACCAGCTTGATCTGGTAAGCGAAGTTGGGCTTGAGATTCGTGGCCGAGAGGTGCCCCGTGAACGTGCGCTCCCCACAGGGCATGAATGTGACCGTCACACTGGCGTCGGCGTAGGTGTAGGTGTCCTGGTAGAGAAGTCCGTAAGGGTTGGTAGCCACATCCCGCCACCGGAACGGCGTGTCGGGCCAGGTGGTTGCATCGCCCAGCGGCGCCAGCGTGACCTCTTGCGGATCACACGGCTGGCCTGAAGACACCTCCGGTAGGATTCCCAAGGCAAGCGACAGGATGAGCCCCATTACGGCCAGGCTGCGGAGGATCACCGTGTTCTCCCTCCTCGCGATGGTGTGTCGAGCGCCTGGGTGACCGGCGCCATTCAGTGCTACAAGGCAAGTGGCCCTGCCTCGGGGTCACCGGGCCCCGCAGGGCAGGGCGCCAACGCGAAGCCCGCAGGACGGGTCGCGACCCAGCTCACCGTGCAGGCCACTGGGAGTATAACATTAGGGGCTGCTGCTGCTCGACTGTGGGAGTCACAGTGGTGAGTGCGGTGCGGGATGCCGGGCACACCCGCGTGATGTCACTGGCGGAATCCGTTCCTACGGCCAACCGCTGCCGAGGCGACCCAACGCGGCTACTGCCCCGCGCGCCGCTTGCGGCCGAACCTCCACAGGCCGGCGCCCGCCAAGCCTAAGCCGAGCAGGAGGATGGTTCCTGGCTCGGGAATCGGAGTAAGCGAGTCAGGGACCAGCACGTGATACCACGACGAACCGTTGTCCGGCGGGGCGGCGGGGTCCCAATCGGGCGACGTGAAGCCCAAGTTCCAGGCGGCCCCCATGTCTCCGCCTCCCTCTTGACCCCCTCCTCGGCCGTCCACAGCATAGAAGTCGCCCCAAACGGGCATGCGCCAGGCGTCGAACCAGATCGTGGTGCTTACGCCGGCAGCTTCGTCGAGCTTCATGCCCCAGATCGCCTCTGGCATGCCAGGGTTTGCCGGCTCTGGGTCATGCCAGCCGATTTCTATCTCCTCGAAATCCCCTCCCCAATGGATCATGTTGCCCATGGTGAAAGTCTCTGAGACTTCAACAATGAAGTGGCTGGTCTCGCCTTCAGGATGGGCGAACAGGTACTGGTAGTGCCAACTCCCATCCGAGTTTTGGGTTACCCACCACTCCAGCGTGACCAGATCCGTAGCCCAGTTGCCAGTCGCGAGGAGCCCGCCACCGTACAGGTTGGTCAAGCTCCCGTAATAAGCCTGAGCCGGACTCGCCAGAAGAATAGGCAGCGCGAGCAGCAGCAGCCAACCGACTGCCGCAACTACAGTTCTCAAGTTCATCTCGTCCCCCCCGAGCGTCCTTACCGGTCGGATGATTAACCCTCTGAGCTCGGTCCGCTCGGCATGTGCCGTTGCGCAACAAATATACGCCACCGATGTGTGCTGCAATTCTCGTGCCAGGCAAGGGGTCGCAAGCCACTTCGGCATATCTTCTTATTCGACATAGAGTTGCGGGTAGACGGGATCCTCGGCCTCGGCCGTACTAGTGTTCTGGAGTGTAAGCTTCGCCTTGCGCCGATCCGAATCCGATGCCTCTCGATCTCGATTCAAGGGGGCTAAAGGCTTGTTCTGTCTATGGATAGCCCGCGCGCCCATCTGCCTAGCGTGCCGACACTGCCCCGAGGGGACCCGGAGGCCGTTAGTATCGTCAGCCTGCCAGATGGAGGCGTGGATGCCGGCGGGCGGGGTTGCCGCCGGCCTCTTGGGTCTCGAGGATGTCGATCGAGTTCATCCCCCGGGGATCGCGGGGATCGCGTTCCAGTTGGCGGCGATGAGGGTGCCGTCCGACCAGCTTCCGTGGGTGATGCCCGAAGCATCAGCGGCGGGCGCAGACCGTGCCCCATGTACCGGCCGATTCGGCTGGAGGCGGCATGCCGGAGATTCCGAAGGATCAGGTCCGGGCTTTCGAGAGAATCACGCTCACGTTGTTGATGAACAACTCGCGCAGATACGGAATGCCGGCCAGAGCATTGATATTGCGGACGCATCGGTAGTCTCTCATTTCGATCTGCAGCGCACTGGATGCGACAATGCGCTCGAATCGACCGACGGTCATGCGATTGAGCCCTGACTCCACGTCTTCGTATCGGGTCGCCCCGTCATCTCTGAACCGGGCTCGGACCTTCATGATCGTGGCTTCGGGGAAGAGAATGTTGAGCCACGGCAAGCGGCAGAAGAAGCGCATGTGGCTGCCGTAGGGAGCTAACCAGGGCGGCCGAACGTGATCAGAATCCTGCCTGAAGGCTTGATCAAGTCACGCATCTGGCCGAGCACGCCGATCGGGTCCCTGAAGTGCTCGAAACTATCCTGTGAAATGGCGACGTCGAAGCTCTCCATGAGATCCGCAGATGGCTCTTCCACGAAAGCAAGTCTGGTCGGATCGATCTCGTGATGCCTGGCTCCCCTGATCGCGTCTCGTAGGGTCGAGGGATTGGACTCGATACCTACGACCGAGCAGCCGTAGTGGAGGGCAAGAGCCATGCATTGGTATCCTTGCCCGCACCCGAAATCGACCACGCGCTTGTGTGCCACCAGCTCCCGGAAACCGGGAAACACCTCGGAGAGCTGACACAGGGCGTTTTCCAGAGTCCACTCGGTTTCACGCGAACGGTAGTCCTCTGCCTGGGGCTTCCTCGAAAGGGCGATCGGGATGCGTTCTGCTGGGTCCAACTGCGCCCGCCCTCCAGACAGGGATCTTCTGCGGCGACCACGGAACTCATAACCAAGTCGCCAGTGTACGCGGGTGCGTCAGTCGTTCAAGGTGCTTCCTGCCGCACGGGCCGTTTGGTTAGCGAAGGGAGGAACACGTCATGATCCATGACCTCTACTGTGAGGGAGGCGAGATCATAGGCGGGGGCGACGGGCGTCAGGACGGCAGCAGCCAGCGTGGCGTCGCTGGCGACATTGGACAGGGTGCTCCAGTTGGAAGCCTCATCGGCCACTTTGAGAGCGAAGTAGTAGGACGTTTCGGGGGCCAGGCCTGTAACGGTGAAGATCTCGCCTTCGCCCGCGGCCTTGGGGGCAGGCTCGCCGGTGGCTTGGGTGGCTGAGGTCCAATTGGCGGGGGTGATGAAGGCCGTGGAGTAGCGCAGGTCGTAGGTGGTGGCGGTACCCGTGTGCCCGTCGTCGCCCACGGCGACCCAGGTGAGGGTGGCGGAGGTCTGTCCTGTCGTGGAGACGGCGAGGGTGATGACGGTGGCGGGCGGGGTGATGTCGGGCCCGGACCCTCCGTCCAGGATCACTGGGAAGCCGTAGCTGACCTCGCCGTTGTGATCCACGACGAAGAGGTAGAGCTCCGATCCAGGCGGGAAGCTGCCACCGTTGACGGTGATTGTGATCGAAGTATCAGACCATTGCGTCGGCACTTGGATTTCGCGCTGCGTGCAGGCGTCGTACGTGGGGGCATTGCCCAGCTCCACTCTGGCCGGCGTGAAGTCTATGTAGACGTCGTCCCAGTAGGTGTAGGAAGGGCCGGGGCTGGCCGGGCATGCTCCGGCGGCATCGTGGCCAAGGTAGTTGCCCAGCCAGACACTGTGCCACATCGTAGGGTTGGTTTCGGTGCGCGTGCGGAAGGACTGCAGGTTCACGAGCTCGGCGCTGTCGATCCAGAGCCTAGCGACGCCATCATCCGCGGTGGTCGACGACGCCTTGAAGTACCCCTGGATGTGCACCCAGCGCTTGTCGGCCGCACTCCAGGGCCAGTCTATCCACACATGGCAGTTGCCACTATCTACGCCGGCTTGCGACAGGTGGGCACCCGCGCCGGGATCGCAATGCACATTGAAGTACAGGTTCGGCGCGCCGGATGCGGCCCCGGGGTAGAAGCGGAACAGCTTGTGGTTGGGCGACGGCGGGTCGGCTGGATCATAGAGGTACCACGCGTCGAGATAGACTTCGGGGATGTCCGCCGTCGATTCCACGCCGAAAGAGCAAAGACGCTGGGACTCATCGAACAGGCAACGCGCGTTTTGGGTGGAGTGCGGGCGCTGGTACGTTGTGGAGTAGACGGGGTCGCGGCCCTGGTCGCTGGAAAGCGACCAGCCGGAGAGGGTCTCGTTTGGGGTGCCGGCTTCGAAATCGTCGAAGCGTACAGGCTGCGCGCTGGCCTTGGGGCCGAAGCCGCTGCCCTCGATAACGTAGCTGGTCCCAGGGGCGAACATGCCGATGCCTGAGGTTGTAGCGGGTGATGCGGTTGCTGTTGTTCCCGTGACAAAGAGAGCGGCGATCGCCACTGCCGTCACTGAGAGCGTGCTCATGGAAGCAATCTCCATTCATGTGTATGACGGCGACCACGACGCATGGCTGAAAGTTGAGCGGAGGTCGCTACGCAGCCAGGAGCTGAGCATGCCATCGTCGCTGGCGTTCGCTGTGCCACCAACGCTGTTGACACGATCGCGAGCGTACCTCTTTCGGAAGGCTCGAACAACGGTGAAAGCGGAGGGCAGTGAAGGTGGGAGGGGTTCGGGTGCCGGGCTGTTGGCGTGCGCTGCTACTCGATCACGCACGCCGTGCGGGTGGCGACGCGCTCCCCGGCCTGGAGCCGGTACAGATACACGCCCGAGGGGAGCCGGCGCCCGTCAGTGTCGTCGGCCTGCGAGCCCGAGGCGTGCATGCTGGCGGGCAGGGTGTCGTTGACCAAGGTCCTCACCAGTCGGCCGGAGGGGTTGTCGCCCGTCTCTTGGGTCGCAAGGAAGTCGATCGTGCTCGTCCCGGAGGTCACGGGGATCACGCCCCAGTCGGCGTCGATGAGGGTGCCGTCCGACCAGCTTCCGCAGGCGATCCCCGAGGGTCCTTCGGTGGGAATCGTGGTCGCGCTCGCGACGTTGGAAAGGTCGCTCCAGTTGGGGATTTCGTTGGCCACTCTGAAGATGACACGGTGCATGATGCATTCGGCGACCGCCAGGTAACCGGCCAGCCGTTGGAGCCTTCCCGGCGACGTCCCGCTTGAGCTACAAAGGTCCCCGTGCGGTGCGTGACACGTGGATGGCCTCAGGCGGGAAGATGCGATGCAGGTCATGTCTCACGGCCGGGTTCGTCGGTCTCAGGCGGAGTGGGCACAGACTCTGAGGAGCTGCCAGGCGAGCGGGCTGGATGAGGAGGAGATCTACCGCCGTGAAGAGATCCGCCTCGGGGGCTTCCGACGCTCGGAGCGCAGGCTCCAGGTGACCGGCACCCTCGCCGACTTTGTCTCCATGGTCCCCGCGGCGCCGACGCGCACGTCCTGGAGGCTCGAGATCACGCTGCCGAACGGTTGCGAGTTGTCACCCGCTGTTCCGGACGCCATGGAGATCCTACGGAGGATGAGCAAGAGGACAGCCTCGCCCAGGACATTCCCTGGAGCGTGCGCCAAGAGCTGTCCGCCCCATGTCGGGCCGGGGTGAGGCGAATCTCGAAAGCCACCGGCCTGCTCGAGCGCCCAGCGTGCCGCCGGTGGATCTGCGGGGGAGGCCGTTCCCCCTGCGTCCCCGGACGTTCACGGGATGCGCAGGCGGGTTTCACTTTGTCCCAGGGTCGTTTTGGATTTGCCAAGTCGCGTGCGGCCAAACCCATGTCCTCCATAGGATTTCCCGAAAGGCGTGCAGAGAATCTCAGGGCGTCCTTCGGGATTTCCCAGCGACGCCCAGCAACTCTGCGCACCCTCTGGGATTTCCTGAGCGGGTGCCGACGATTCTGGGCGCTCGCCGGCGTTTTCCGGTAGCGCGTCGAAGACTCTGGCCGCCGTTCGCGGTTTCCTCAGCGGGGTGCAGCGGAACTTGCGCACCCATTCGGGATTTGCTGGTGAGGTCCGGAAGCTTTGCGCGCCCATTCGGGGTTTCCTGGAAGGCGCGCGAACAATCTCGGGCATCGCTCAGGACCTCCGCAATGAGGGTGTGGGAATCCTGGCCGCGGTTTCGCGTTTCGCGAATGGTCTTTTGCCTCGGGAGAGCGTCGAAGCCCTTACCGAGCAAGGGGATGACGCCTAGGGTGCGGTCCCCAGCACGCTCGCCACCTCCCCCAGATGCACCGCCATCGCCCCCGAGTCCGCCAGCGCCTCGGCGGCGATCTCCACCACCCGCCAGCCCTTGAGCCGCGCTTTCGCCCGCCGCATCTGTGGCCGAGCACGCGGCGGGGCGGTGTGCTCGAGGGTCACGGGCAACCGCAGCCCCTGCGGCAGGTCGATCGCCTGGTACCGGTTCAGCAGCGGGTGGGCGTACTGGTTGGCGACGTGCTTCATGCACGAACAGCAGGCCGAAGGGCAGTCTCCCGGGCAGTGTTCCAGCGGCATGGATCGCGCGCCCCACGATCAGCTCCCAGAACTCGACGATCGGCAGCAGGAAGCCCGATCCACCGGGCATCGGGGCGTAGATGACGACGTGGTGGTCAGCCCTCGCCCAGCGGGGGTGCTCGACACGCTCGGCCAGGCGCTCCCGAGAGGACGGGTCCGCAGAGGTGAGATGGGGTAAGACGGGGGCGCGGTGCGAAGACGGACGATCCGGTCGGCTACTCGATCACACACGCCGTGCGGGTTGCGACGCGTTCCCCGGCCTGGAGCCGGTACAGATACACGCCCGAGGGGACCCGGCGCCCGTGAGTATCGTCTGCCTGCCAGACGGAGGCGTGGATGCCGGCGGGCAGGGTGTCGTTGACCAAGGTCCTCATCAGCCGGCCGGCGGGGTCAAAGATGCATAGCTGGACCGGCTGCGTGCTGGGCAGTTCGAAGACGATCCGGGTCTCGGGCTTGAAGGGGTTGGGGTAGTTGCCCCTGAGGCTGAGCTGGGTGATCTGCGGGGAGTTGGATTGGTGCCCGCCGCCCGGGTCGGCCTCGGGGTTGACGTCGATCCACCAGTTGTCCACGCCGGCCTGGATGAGGCCGGCCCCGCCGGCGTGAGCCGCGCACTGGCCGATGAGAAACCCGAAAAGGATGAGTCCCATGCCCACGCCCAAGCCCGGGTGCCCCAGGTGCCCGGCCCTAACCGGGAGGAAGTCCTCCGCCGTCAGGCCGGCTGCCATGTAAGAGGTCCAGTCGGGGTCGTAGGCTGTCTCCGTCGGCACCCAGGCGTAGGACTCGCCCGTGGCGACCTCGCGGACGACGATGCCCACGCAAGCGGGAGCACCGTTGAGCGAGCGGAAGTCGAGCCCTGCGTCCAGGGACTCGATCGGTCCAAGGGCGTCGAGATCCCAGACAATGGGCTGGTAGAGGTGGATGGCGATGGCTGAGTCCGCAGGCGTTGTGCCCAGGGAGATATCGATCTGGCGAAAGGCGTCGGGGTTGCCGCCAGTTTTTTGGGTGACGAGCAGACCGATCGAGCTCGTCCCTGTGATCACGGGCATCACGTTCCAGTCGGCGGCGATGAAGTTGCCGTCCGACCAGCTTCCGCAGGCGATGCCCGAAGGGTTATCGGCGGGTATCGTACTCGCGCTCGCAAGGTTGGAGAGCGCGCTCCAGTTGGGGACCTCGTCGGCGACTTTCATGGCGAAGTAGTAGGTGGTGCCGGGGTCAAGGCCGTCGACGTTGAAGCTCTCGGGCTGCCCCGCGGGCGCGGGGGCAGGCACCCCGGAGACGCGGCTTGCCGCGCCCCATGTGTTCGCGTCGATGGGTGAGAGAGAGAAGCGCAGGTCGTAGGTCTTGGCCGTCCCCGTATGGCCGTCGTCGCCCACGGCGGTCCACGCGAGCTGCACCCACTTGTCGCCTGTGGTGACGGCACCGAGGTCGTCAACGGGCGCGGGGGGCGTCACATCGCCGAGGGCCAGCGTCGTGTCGCTGGCGACATTGGACATGCCGCTCCAGTTGTCGACCTCGTCAGCGACCTTGAGAGCGAAGTAGTAGATCGTGCTGGCGGCGAGGCTGTCGACGGTGAAGGTCTCGTGGGTGCCGGCAGGATGAGGGTTGGGCTCGTTGATGACCTGGGTGGCGGAGGCCCAGTTGGCGGCGGTGATGAGGGACTCGGAGTAGCGGATGTCATACCTATCGGCCGTTCCGTTGTGGCCGTCGTCGCCCACGGCGGTCCAGATGAGGGTTGCGGAGGTTTGGGTGGTGGCGGAGACGGCCAGGGTGGTGACCGCGGCTGGTGGTGTCGCATCGGGAATGGGCTGCGTCGTGTCACTGGCGACATTGGACATGCCGCTCCAGTTGTCGACCTCGTCAGCGACCTTGAGGGCGAAGTAGTAGATCGTGCTGGCGGCGAGGCTGTCGACGGTGCAGGTCTCGTGGGTGCCGGCAGGATTAGGCGTGGGCTCGTCGTAGGCCCTTGTCGCCGAGGCCCAGTTGGCGGCGGTGATGAGGGACTCGGAGTAGCGGATGTGATACTTCTCGGCCGTGCCGGTGTGGCCATCGTCGCCTACGGCAGTCCAGGTGAGGGTGGCGGAGTCGTGGGTGGTCGCGGAGACGGCGAGGGTGGTGACCGCGGCGGGGGGGGTGGTGTCTCCGCCGCTGGGCTCTCCGCCCAGCGTCACCAGAAGGCCGTTGCTGACCGCGCCCGCCTGGTCGAAGACATACACATAAACCTGCTGGCCGCTGAGGAAGGAACCCTGGTTGACTCGTATCGTGATCCCGTCCTCGGACCAGGCCTCGGGGATCTGGGCTTCGGTGTGCCGAACATCGTTGTAGGTCGGAGCGTCGCCGAGGATGACTCGCGCGAATGTGGTGTCGACGTAGATGTCGGTGAAGTCGACGGCGACACTATCAAGATTGGACGGAACACTGGGGTCGAAGCCGATGAGGTCGACGAGATTGAACGACGACAGGCCGCCCAAATCCGTGGGGTGGAAGATCTCCGTGTTGTTCGTCTTGCAGACAAGGTATCCTTCAGAGGTGAGAGCGCCTTCGCTGTTCAGCAGCATCTCACACTTGTTCCATTCATTTGTGACTCCCTGCCAGTGTGCCCACGGTGCCCCGCTTGTGGTCAAGGTTGTGTCCGGTGCCACCCGGCTATAAGTCAATTGCCTCCCGGTCCAGGACGTTCTGCCCGTCGTGCCGGAAGCGCTAACCCACACCCGGATCAGCTTGGTCGAGGAGGATCCGCCACTTCCTTGGTTTATGTCGCCACTGAACCGTACCCACCAACTGACGTATAGATGTCTTGGATGTGTCGTTCCCAGATCGCGTCCCTTCAAGTAACCCTTGTCCTGGGCGTGATACTGCGCCCTGCCAACGATGCGGGGATCCAGCGTCCAGTACTTCGTGCTGCCTGTGTACGAGTAGCCGCCGTTGGCAACCCAAGGGCACTCATTGCCAGTCGGAATGGTCTGTCCCTGAGTGAGTCCTGCATAAGCAGGTTGATTGACTATGGTGTCCCACAGGACGGGGGGCGCGCACGGCTTCTCGCCCAGTTGTTCTCCTCTGATCGTGACGATGCCATTCTCTGTCCAGGGGCCCTCGCAGTAGTACACTATCGGTTGGGCGGATGCACCGACGCAGACGACTTCGGTCAGGAGCGCGAAAACGATGATCTCTCGGATCATTGGGTACCTCCGACGAATCGCATCGCGATAGCCTGCCGAATGGCCAACAGCACGCTTGCCCGTGCCCCCCTGCCTGAGCGGCCGCCTCTCAGCTCGGCATGACTCCGAGGCCCTTGGAGCACGGGGCAGAACCGCTGCAAAGAGGATACCATCGGCAGGTTCAGGCTGGCAGCGCAAGGATGGAGTGGTTCATGTCAACCTCTCTGTCCCTCGCGAGGGTGCTTTCCAATGCTGATTGTGGGGTTGTCGGCTGCCGGCCGGGGAGAGGACTCCCAGTGGGGCGACCCTTCCGGCCGGCGGATGAACCAGGTGCTCGTGCAGTCTGCACCACCGTCGGGCAGACTGCACGTGAGTCTCCACGGTCACGCGATGACTGAAAGCCCCGGGCGACCTTGGGAGGCACTGCTGATCCGTGCTCGGAGTGTTGTGATTCATGGAACGATGCCCTCCTGCTTCTTATCGCTTCGACCTCGGACGATTCGGCCGGGTGCTTTCGGCGACCCTGCATGGTCGCACCTGGAACTCAACACCCCGCGGTCAACACCTTAATAAGGACGGAAAACTGTCCAGAGAATGGGGGAAGCGTCCGGCATCACGCCAGTCCAATGATCTCACCGCTTTGATTCCCCCTACGACCACCTACGCCACCAAGTCCGTGCCACGAAGCTTCCCGCTGGGGCCGTCATGCCTGTGGGGCTAGGGGTTGTGAAGCAGCCCAATCTTGCGCGCCAAGGAACGAAGAAGAATCCCCAGGGAATGTAGGATGTGGTATCTCGTGATGCTGCGAAAGAAATAGACATACGCGTCAACCCTGTGCCGCCGAAGGACCATTCGATTCATTTCCCTTGCCTGCTCAGGTGACAAGCTTCGTCCAGCTCTAAGTTGCGCGGAGAACTTCTCTACTCGTTCAAGGATCTGGGTCGAAGGAGATCCAGAACAGATGCGAGGGCAGTAGTCTTTGTCGATTACTAGCGGGATGATCCTGTAGGACTCTATTCCTGCCGCCGACAGATCCACAGAGAGAATTACGGACTCCCTGGCGTAGAGGTGATTCAAGTCGAATACATAGTTGCCCAGTGAGTACGCTACCAACCCCTGCTTGTACTCCTCGATACCTTGCAGCACATGCGGATGATGGCCCACGATCAGGGTGACACCGGCATCTATGGCAGCGCGCGCGAATACCTGCTGCTGCTTCTGTGGTGTGTCAAGAAACTCGTCTCCCCAATGGAGCGAGCAAACGAGGTGACCATGATAGGCACTGCGGATGGTACTGATCTCGGCAAGCACTTCGTCGTAGGTAGATCTGCAGGAATACGGGAAGCGGATTGCGCGCTGACGGCGCTCGGGGCGCATTGAGAATCCGACCCAGAGCGTCGAAACCCCTTTAATGGTAACTTGGACAACATTGCTGCGACCACTATCATCCATCCCGATGCAGTGGATGTTGCTCTGACGGATTCGGCTCAGAGTCTCCTCGTAGGCAGCCAGACCATGCTGGAGGATGTGGTTGTTGGCGGTGTTGAGGATCTTTATGCCGGATCGCTGAATGACGGCGAAGTGCTCGGGAGCACCACGCAATTCGACGGTGCCAACACGCCACCGAATCCGACCAAGGTCGGACATGACGCATTCCAGATTGGCAAAGGAGAGATCGGAGTCGCGTAGCTGGGCGGCTATCTCCGACGAGTAGTGGTCAACGCCGAGGGAGGTAATGCGTGAGCGCACGCCGTGGCCAAGATGAGTCGTCGTGTCTCCCAGGAACAAGTCGCCTACAGCCTTGATGCGAATCATAGGGGACGCCTGGCATTTGTGATCTCGAGAAGACCGTGCATTTGTGATCGGCTCCTGTCTTTACATTGCGGATGGAGGCACATCCTGTTCCGCCGCAGATAGCCTTCCATACGGAACTGAAGCGCCTCGCGGCGGCCCAGTCAAGCGATGGGTTCTCCCGAAGCTTCTCGCGAGGGGCGTTCACGGAGCGCGGCGTTCTTGGTCTGGCGGCGATCGACATCCTGTGGCGGGTTCGCTCGTGAGTGGCGCGGAGAACGCGCGGCTACTGGTCAGTGTCACCTCAGGTGGCGGTAGGCAGCGGCGCTGGGCGCGAACCGAAATCGGATCGCAGAGCGCGACCAGGCGCTGACGACCCTGCGTTTCCCGCGCGGCGGGAGGCCTCGATCCCCCGTCCCTGAACCGCCTTGCGCTGGGAGCACCTGGCGACGTACAGTTTCCAGGGTGGTCAGGGATGCCTGACCGGTTGGGGGCGCAGAGCCGCGGAGCTGTGTCAGGCCTTGTGGACGGTCCTGACAACTTGGTGGTGAAGTCCCCCGGCGAGATCTAGGGTCAGGAGGTAAGGCCTGGGAGGGCGTTGCTATACGCCTCCGCGGGGGCCGCCGGGCACAGATCAAGGAGAGGGTTCTTTGCCGGCCAGGCAGGAGCTGCCGCTCCAAGGTGATGTCTGTGCACAACCGGTTCCCCCAAGAAGATCTGCTGGGAAGGTACTGCCGCGCGTGGAAGAGACCTGGTTGCATGAATGAACACATCCACTGCCACATACTGCGCCAGCAGACGCAGCAGCCTCCCCACGCTGACGCAGAGAGATCATGGCACTCGCCTGCCCGTGTGTGATCTGGCAAACCATCAGCCCCTGGGACCGATACCCGGCACAGGTTGCGCTCAATGAACACGACGCTTTCTAGAGTCGTTGTACATCCATTGATCTTTCTTCTCCGCCATGAGAAGGTGAATGCTCATCTCCTTCGGCTGCTTGAGAGTCAATGGATGCTCCCGGAGCAAATGCGGGTCCTGCAATGCTCACTCTTTGCGAGCATTGTTCAGCACGCATATCACAACTTTTCCTACTACCGGCAGAAATACGATCGCGCAGGCTTTCACCCTGCGGCCTTCTCTTCTCTAGATGACGTCCCCCGGATTCCCATCTTGACCCCTGCTGAACTGCCGGCTCTCAGGCGTACGCTGCCTGGGCCAAGGATTCCCTGGCCCGCGCCAGTTCGTCGCCGCACGACAGGGTCCACAGGTGTGCCAAACGAGGTCGTTGTCGATGCAGATGCCAATGCTCGCTCCCTCGCAGCCCGCCTCAGGGCCCAAGGGTGGTTTGGGCTACGGCTTGGCGACCGCCAAGTCCGTTTCTGGGGACGAGCGGCCTCCTTCGATGCCCGCAGGCAGACACAGAAGGACTTCTTTCTCAATCGCATTCGCTTGGACTCCGCGCACGTCTCCCCGGCAAGGCTCCCCGACACGTTCGACAGAATCCGCAGATTCCGGCCCGACTACTTCTATGGGTATCCCTCGCTGATACTCGCATTCGCAGACTATTGCAGCTCGACGCATCGCTCCCCTGGCCCATTGAAGCTGGTCATCTGCACCGCCGAGACGAGCATGGACTATGAGCGCCGGCGCATGGCGGCTATCTTTGGGTGCCCAGTCGTGAATGAATATGGATGCAGCGAAGTTGACATGATCTCATTCACGTGCCCCTGTGGTGGAAATCACATACCAGCCGAGAACATCTATGTTGAGATCGCAAACCCCAGTGCAGACACGCCGGGGATGGGAGATGTTGTTGTGACGGATCTACATAACAGAAGGATGCCGCTGATCCGCTATACACCTGGAGACCTTGCATCGATTGCGCACGCGCCGTGCGGGTGTGGAAGGGGGCTAACGATCATCAGCGCCCTGGCTGGCCGCAAGGCATGCAACTATGTATTGACGCCAGACGGCACTCGTATACATACATCCCCCTTTGCGTATTTGTTCGAAGAGATGGCAGCACAGGGGCTACCGATTGAGAGGTTCAAGATAATGCAGACCACGCGCGGCGCCATCCGCTTCTACGTTGTCTTGACAGGCAAGGATGCGGACAAGAGCGCGATGAAGGAGATAGAGAGCAGGCTAGTCAGGGAAGCAACGCGAGTCTTGGGAGAGGGCATGGTCTCTGAGGTCTTCTTCACGGAAGCGTTGCCGCAGATCAAAGCGACGCCGAAGTTCTCGAGTTTTGAGACTACTCTTGAGGACTCCACGTCTTGACCTTGCGACCAGGTAGAATCGTTCTGCAAAATGTGCGCAGCACTCGACACGCGAAGGACGCAGCAGGTCGCGGCGCATTGAGCCACGCTTGCGCCGCGTGGGTACTGCCGGAGGCAATGGGGGGTGGCGATGGAGGTTTGAGTTGCGTTGCTGCTTCGTGTTCAAGGAAGACTACCCATGGGACGTGCGGGTCGAGAAGATCGTACGGGCGCTCGTACGGCATGGTCATGATGTAGTGCTAGTCTGTCGCAACCTCGACAGGCTGCCAGAGCGGGAAGAGGGGCCGGGGTTTCTCATTCGGCGGCTGCCGCCGTTGAGGCGATGGCCAAGGGTCGTCCGGAAGCTGCTGAATGTGCCCGCATGGTGCAATCCCCTGTGGCTGGCGGTGCTCTGGAGGAACGTGCGGGCGCAGCGGACACAGGTAATCATAGTCAGAGATCTTCCTCTCATGCTCGCGGGGATTGTCATCGGCCGGCTACTGGGTGCTCGGGTCGTATTTGACATGGCCGAGTGTTACCCTGAGATGTACCGATCCATTCAGCGCTTTACAGGGTTCAATCTGACACGTGCCATCGTCCGGAATCCTGCGATTACTGCCGTGTACGAAAGACTGGTCTTGAGTCTGTGCGATCACGCGTTGGTGGTGATCGAGGAATCGCGTGATCGCCTGTTGCGGATGGGCGTGCCGGGGAAGAAGATCACGGTGGTTAGCAACACTCCTGACATCAGTCGTGCCGATGATCGGGTGAAGTACCACGAGGGGCGAGAATTGCGTCTCGTGTACGTGGGATTCTTGACCCGGTTGCGCGGGCTTGATGTTCTGCTCGAAGGGGTACGCAAGTTCCTTGATATGTCGGGGGGCAGCTCTCCGATAAAAGTGGACCTCATAGGAAAGGGATCTGCGAGGGAGGAACTTGAGGAACGCGTAGGTCAATTGGACTTGGGGCCGATCGTGACGATTCACGGCTGGCTGGAGCCGAAGCAGGTGGAGGGTCTCTTGGATAGGGGTAATGTCGGAGTGCTACCTTACCGGGTCTGCGAGCATTGGAATCACACCATTCCCAACAAACTCTTTGACTACATGGCAGCTGGGATGCCCGTCCTGGCCACAGAAGTGGGTCCGATCGCACGGATAGTCAGAGCTGTTGGGTGCGGCGTGATCTGCCGTGATCAGGATCCCGATGATCTTGCGCAGTGCCTGTCTCGGCTGGCGAATCCGGAGATTCGACAAAGCTTAGCCTCCGCTGGCGTCAGAGGCGTGAGAGAACGCCACAACTGGGAGATGGACGAGCGACGGCTTGTTGCGGCAATATGCTCCGTGGTGGGAGGAGCACGCGATGCCGAGGACTGTATTGTGTAGCGTGAGGGGGAGCACGCATCCGACACCGCTCGAAAGACCGCAGACGTCTATTCACGCAAGACGAGCTACGTTCAGTTCAATTCGGGGAGTTCTTCCGCAACCTGCTGGCGCCTCCTCCTCACCGGACCTCAGCACCCTTGAGGCACTCTCCCAGTACCCGGCAGCTTCGCATACTCCGCCTGGCACTGGTCTTCAGTTGCCAATGCGAGGGCTTCTGTCTTGCGCAAAGTCGTGTCGGCGAGCGTCAGCAAGCTGATCGCCAGTCCGGCGCAGAACCACCAGTAGATCTCGTAGAGATCCATGCCAAAGAACCCCACCACAAGGCGGATGAAGAGGAATCCCCAGGTGGCTTTCGCAACCGCCGCGAGGAACGCCAGGTCGCGATCGTGGTTGCTCAGATGACGGCGGGCAACGTCAGGCACCTCGAAACGGTGCAAGAGATCGCTGATGCGCCGACGCTGATCCTCGAACCGCCGTCCTGACTTCCTGTAGGCGCCGAGCATGGATGCAACCAATGCCAAGAAGACGACCACACCCTGGCCTCCGAGGTTCGTGGCGACCTCCAGATAGAGGTTGTGGGTATCCTGCATCCGTCCGAATCGCTGTTGCCGGACAACCGGGAAAGACGCAACGCCAACCCCAAGGGGATTCTCCAAGAAGACCTGCCAAGCATCGCTGAGGATCTGGATTCGCGTCTCCTTGGAGCGCCCCTCTGCCTCCTGTCCGCCGATGCTGGCAAAGCGTTCCTTGTAGTGCTGCGGAATCACCGGGAAGGCGATCACAGCGATCAGCATGGCACGCAGCAGCCATTGTCGCTTGCGACGTGACAGGAGAAACCACGCCAGTGAGAAAGAGAAGAAGGAAACGTATGCAGTCCGCGAGCCCGTATAGAGCACGCAGGTCGTGGCGGTCACGCCGAGTACTAGTAACGGTATGCGCAGAAACCAACTTCGCACGACGGGCAGAAGGTAGACAACGTACGGGATCGCTCCCATCGACACACCACCCAGGCTATTGGGGTGCCCGTATGCAGGCACGGATCCGTGCAAGCGGGGAATTCCCTGATTCTCCCAGATCATGGATCCGGAGAGAGCGCCACGTGTAGATTCCTGCGTGATGTACAGAAGACTGAGGAGGAACGCGGCGATGAAGGCACGCAAGGAGAGGGGAGACTGGACCAAGACCATGACGAAGAGAGTGAGCATGGCAAACTTGAGAACGCGGTCATAGAAGATGGTTCGCGCCACCGCACCTGCGGCAGCAAAGGGAATCTGAACCAGGGTGAGCGCGAACAAGAGGCCTACCAGAATGAGGATGCGGCGTGCGGGTCGGAAGTCGACGGGATGGCGGAACAAGAGCATCACGCAGGCTACCGTCAGGAAGATGCCGAGTGTGAACTCGATTCTGATTTGCGCGAAGAACTCCCGGCGTGCACCCCACTGCATGTACCGAGCCAGGACAAAGAGCAAGAATGTAAAGAAGATGATAAGGTTTGGCCGATAATAGCGAATGGCGGAGAGCTGTTTGGTTACCTGCTTGAGGCTGGCTGCTGCATCGGTCATGCGTCGCCCTTCCAAACGTTTCGTGGCGCTGACTTGTCTTGCGCTTCCAGCACCGACGCCTGCGCGACGAAGTCATCCGAGAGCCCTGCCGACTCGACAGGCGGCCGATGAAGCCGAAATCCCCAACTGGGGTTCCGAGGAGCAGAATGCTGCCCCCTCGGATGGAGCCGGCCTGCGTGGGCAGCATAGCGCCCCTCCCCCGGGAGGTCCAGCTGCGCGCCCAGGGGGCGGGACCTGTAACTGGGGGGAGCATGAGACCCCGGCCGCGGCGTGCGGTGGTCATGCACTGCCCGCCTTCCCTGATGGCCGCGGCGATCCACTTAGGGATTGACTCCTCCCACTGCGCCGCCACAGCATCGGGCGGCGGCGGATTGCGGGGAGCGGGGGAATACGGTCCCCCAGGTGGTGCTGCCGAATGGCCACGGCGCGGGTTGGAATCTCCACAAGGGATGCTGGGGCATGAACGCCGACTTCCACTGCGAGATCCTCGCCTCCAGGGGCGCCACGCAGGCCGCGAGATCCGATTGGGAGACCCTGCAGGATCTTGCCGGCGCCGACCACCCCTTCATGGCCTGGGACTGGGTGGACAACTGGTATGCCGCCTTCTGCGCGGACGAGGATGTCCGGCTGGTCGTGGTCAGAGACCAAGATTCCCCGCGCGCCGTCTTTCCCGCCCGGAGAGAGGTCATTCATAGAAAGGGCTTGAGACTAAGAGCCATCTCCGCTGCAGTGAACGGGCACTCCCCGCGCTTCTTCGTCCTCAGCCGTGCGGGAGATCTCGCACCCGTTGTGGCCGCGCTACAACACGCATACGCCGCTGGAGGAAGGGGGGCCGTCGACCTTCTGGCCCTGTGGGCGATCCACGATGCATCCGACACGGCGAAGGCAATCCACCAGCTTGCCGCCGTCGGCCGCAAGGTACAGCCTCATGTGGAGCATGCCTACGAGTCGCCGGCTCTCGATGTGCGGGATGGTTGGGACAAGTACCTCGCGACCCGATCGCGCAACTTCAGGCACCGCTACCACCAGGCCCAGAATCGCGCTTCGCGAGAGGGCTCGTTGGCACTGGAGTTCATCGAACTCCCAGGCGACGAGGCGACGGTGACCCGTCTGGCGACCCTGGATGCCACGACCTGGCAACATGCACAGCGATCAGGGCTCTTCTCAGATGCCGCCAGTCGCACGTTCTACACTGGCCTCGTCTGCAGTACGCCGCGAGGGTACCGGAACTTCGTGGCGTTTCTGAAGCTAGACGGAAAGGACATTGCCTACGAACTGGGCTGTATCTACAGCACGAAGACCTTCATGCTCAAGTACGGTTTCGATCCGCGCTGGACCCATCTACGCGCAGGTGTGCTGGTCCAGCACATGCTCTGCGAGCACCTGGCACGCGCCGGCTTCCATGAGATAGACCTGGTGGGAGAAGCCACTGAAGAGAAGGCCAAGTGGGCGACACATTACCGGCGGCATGAGAACCTATGGCTCTTGAACAGGAATTCCATCGCCGGCAGAGCCGCCGGCATGGGCCTGAAGATCCTCGACAAGCTTGGCGGGCGGACGCACGCCGGACAGGAGTCGCAGTCGAAAGGCCCTGACGCATGACAATCGAGTCTTCCCCCTCCGCCACCGAGGCACGCGAGGATTTGGCTAGCCCCCTCGTCAGTATTGTCATCACCTGCTTCAACTATGGCCGATTCCTGAGAAGCGCCGTCGCATCGGCGCTGTCGCAGACCTACCATCCGATCGAGGCGATCATTGTCGACGACGGTTCCACCGACGATACGCCCGAAATTGCCGCCACCTGGAGCGAGGACCCCAGAGTGAGGTATGTGCGGCAGCAAAACAGCGGCCAGGCGGCCGCCAAGAACCGAGGCATCCAGATGGCCAATGGAGATCTGATCGCCTTCTTGGACGCCGACGATGCCTGGGCCCCGGAGAAACTTGCCCGGCAGGTGCCGCTGTTCCGCAACCCCGCCGTGGGGGTGGTCTCCAGCGGGCGCAAGAGGATCGATGAGGCCGGACACCATGCTCCGTCGCCACCCATCAAGGGTCGCAACCAGCCCAGGTGCGGGAGGATCACCTCCCATCTTCTATTTGACAACGTGATTCCGTTCTCCTCATCCGTGGCTCGTCGCGAGGTGCTGCGACGCGTTGGCGGGTTCCGCGAGGAGCTGGCTATGGCCATCGACTGGGACCTCTGGTTGCGCGTGTCCGTCGAGTGGGAGTTCGACTTCGTCGCCGAGCCGCTCATGTACTACCGCGTGGGTCACGCCGATCAGATGTCGCGGAACCTCGAGGTGCGGTTCGCTTGCTGCGATCGCATCTTCGAGGAGTTTGTGCGCGAGCACGCGGGCCGACTGCGGCCGCTTGACGTCCAGCGGGCCAGGGCTTACACGCTCCGGGTTCGCGCCAGGCGCTTAGAGCGTATGGATCCGCGGCGAGCCCTGCGCGGCTATCTGCAGAGCCTGCGGCTCGACCCCTTCGCCATGGGGGCCTACACCGGGGTCCTTCGGGCTCTCCTTGCCACCCGACGTCGCAATCCGCCTGCGGAACCGTAAGCTTCTCCCAGGCTGCCAGTCGGACAATAGGATCTGGAGAACACCGCAGCGGCGTGTGTCATCGATCAGGCAATACTCCCCACACGTGGTCACTCCGCCCACGTGATGCGGGTGGAAATATGCTCGTGCCGCCGCGGAGAGTGCAAGCGGTGGCGTATCACCGGAGCTTGCACCAACTGGGAATAGGCCGGCGACACCGGCTCGGAGAGCACCTCGGTCGCACCAGCGTCTCGGCGGCTCTCAACCGTGACACGTACCTGGCGGGGCCCGCCCAGCAGCCGAAGGCTTCCATCACTACCGGGCTGGATGCACCAACCTGGGGCGAAGTGCAGGCTTATCCCCAGGCTGGTACCTCTTGTGGCTCCATCGATCTCGTCTTCCACCTCGAGGCCTCGACGCCAATCCAGTCGCAACTGACGCCGGTGGATCAGGCTGCATAGGGAGCGATAGCCAGTGAAGCGAGCCGTGAGAGCTACCCCCTCGGTGGTCGATCTGAAGTCAAGCACAGGTCGCTGTGGCAGGCGACACCAGCGGAAGAAGCGCCACAGATCGGCAGCCTCGCAACCATCCACGAAGAGCGTATTGTGGGCACGGGCACGCTTGAACCAGAGGGCATCCGGGCTATTGCTGTAGCGGTAGGTACCAGGATCGATCAGCAGCGGCACACCATCCAGGGAGAGGACGAACGAGAGCCAATCGGCGTGTCCGTGGCCGGTGTTGGGTACGTGACCTAGCGGGCCGGCATCGAAGATCAGTAAATCCTCAGATGGCCCGCAGGCCCGACGTGCCGCCAGGTAGCCGGCCTCTCTGAACAGGTGGACCGGAGCCTGCATGCGGATTGCCGATGGCGGCCCTGGGACCGGGCCTAGCGCGCTCAGCCAGAAGGAGCTCTCGGTCTCCGGTTGATCTGAGTAGCCGCGTTCCCTGCGGGCCTGCAGAGCAGCCAATGTGTGGAAATCCGCGGCCAACGATGCGTCGAAAAAGGAGTAGCAGTTGTCGCCCAACAGGGGGACCCATGTGCCGTCCACGGTGAAGTGGCGCACCGCCCACCAGCCGACATCCAGCAAAGTGGCAAACTCCTCGCTGACCCTGCTTCCCATAGCTGCTGCCAACCAGCGGTATTCCTCCAGGACGCGCAGCATCTGTAGATGATAGTGGGGTGATAGTTCACAGTGAAGTCCGTCGCTAATGAACGAGCGCGAGCTCTCTCGCTCGAGCCGACGCGCCCAGCGCCGCGCAGCTGATCCATCCGCGCCATCCGCGAGCAGAGCATGGAACATCCACATGGCCAGCAGCTGCGGGAGCGGATGGTTCCCCGGCAGGTCGAATTCAATGTGGCGCGCGAGACGGGATGCCTGCTGGGTCGCGGAGGCAGCCATCGCCCTCCGCAGCGTAGAGGGAAAGCCAGGCGCGCCGCCGGCAAGAAGCAGGATCCAGAGCCATTCTCGCAGGCGTAGTGCGGTGTTCATCGGCTCCATGGCCAGTTCCATGGTAGGCAAGTGGCCGGCGAGCCAGTTTTGAATACCGGACTGGAGTTTCTGCAATGCCTGATCGTCGCCGTGGACGCGGAAGTGGCGAGCGAGCGTGCGCGAAACGATGCGAAAACGGTGCTGATTGCGCTGGTCCTCGACGTCGGCGGCCGATGCGGGAGCGGTGTCGCCCGCATCCCAGGTGTGTAGAATGCGGGCGACACTCACCAGCCTCGCAAACTGAGTCACATGTGCCTGCGCGATTTCCAAGCGAGCGCACCGCTCATTCCCGTCCGGAGCTGCCTCTGGCAAAACCATGGGGGGCAGGGGACGGGAGTGATATGTGCGGCCGACACGATTCCAAAGGTAGGTGAGTCGCTGTCGCGCCTCCATGCGCAAGCCCAGATCTACACAACGTTCTAAGTCAGCGAATCTCAAGGCGCCTCTCCGCTGGATCGCGACGGATTCCCCGAGTCCGAAAGAGAGAGTGGTGCTCGCCACAACTTGATCAAGCCAGCGGCCTCAAGCTTGTGGCCCCGTTCAAGACCCTCCAGGCCCGCCTGGTATTCTGGAGATCTTGCTCTCGAGGCGGCCGCCTGCGCCACCGCGGCCACCAAGGAGGGCGCGTCGTGGCGTGTGTAGACAGCGGCCGTGGTGAAGTAGGAGCGCAGTAGCGGGGTGTCCGAGAGCACAAGTGGACGACACAACGCGAGGGCCTCATATCCTCCACAGACGAGACAGTCGCTGTCATTAGTCAAGTCGATCACCGCGGCGGCGCGGGCAAGGAGACCGCGATACTGCGCGGTGGGCAGATAACCTGACAGGTGCACGCGCTCACCGGCCTTGTGTCGCAGATGGACAGGGAGATGACGGGCGTCGCCGGTAATCACTACGTCGTGATCCAGGACCTCCACAATTGCCTGCGCACCTGTGAGGATCTCTTCGATCGGCTCGTCGGGCTCAAAGGTGCAGATAAAGACGACGAAAGGCTGATGCAAACGGGGCACATCCGGACTCGCATCTGGCCAACTCGCGGCATCCGGCAGGGGGTCTCTGAGGACAAAGGCCCGCTGGCAAAGGGAAGTCGCTATCGGCAGGACCAATTGGTTGGACACGAGGACGGCGTCGAACCGCTTAAAAGTCCATTGCTTCAGGGTCCAGAAGATCCCTTTCAGTGGCCCGCCGAGGGAGCGTTTGAGGGACTTGTTGTGGCAGTCGACGATCAGCCGCGTTCGCCAGGGCCCTCGGCAAGCTCGAAACAGAGCGCAGACGAGCGACAGCAAGAATGAGTTGTGGACCAGCAGACGTCGGGGTCGGTGCTGGAGCAGCATGGCCACCGCCCAAAGGGTCCCCAGCACGTGTCGTCGGACACCTCTCCGGTGCCTTGCCCAGACGAGCAACGGCACACCCAACAGGCGGCAGAGACTACGGGTCCGCACGTGGTCATGCCACGAGAGGCACAGTGCTCCCTCCTCCGGCTCATAACGGTCCAGGTGCTCACCTGATCGCATACGCATCTGCTAAACCGAGTCGAAGGCTGCCGGTCCCTGCCCGATGCCAAGTGTCCGTGCTGTGGCAGCGCTCGTACGTGAGATAGTATACAACAGGTGGAGCATCCGCACGAGCCGGAGAAACATACGCAAGCAAGCGAGACACAGGGCAGCAGCGTGCCAGAGCGAAGCCCGTGCCGCCCTTCAGTGTTCGCCGGGACAAGCTGCCCCCGCCCCCACGCGCCGGATGAACCGCGGCTGCGGCGCCCTTGCCCTTACGTAGCGCGGCCTACGAGACGCCCTAGTCTCCGCTTCAGGGCCCGCCGGACACTACGGACGCAGTTCACGATGGCGGGCACAGGATCATCCCAACACCAGATGGGTTGTATGGCGGTGACCCAAACGCCCACACGCCTCACCAGGTCCATCAGGCGCCGGTTGGGGCGGCAGCTCCACTCTTCGAAATCGGTGTGCGGATAGACGCCCTGCACTGAGACTCGATACGGCACCGCGGCAGGCAGAGGACGAGACAGCGCATCCTCGTAGGCGAACAGCGGGGTGGGCAGACCGCACTGCGCAGCATACTCGACGTACCACCAAGCCCGCGCATTGACCTCCAAGAGCCGGAAGGCACCGTCGCGCGGGTCCTCCTTGAACTCCGCACTGAAGATGCCACGATAGTCCAGCGCCTCCAGCAGCTTCCGGATCCCCTCGATGGCCGGTTGGGCCTCAGCGGGTGCGATGGTGACCATGGCGGTGCTGTTGCCGAAGTCGGGCGGGAACATCCTGAGGCGCCGTCGCACGAGTACCCGGAGCTCGCCATCACGTCCTGAGCGGAATCCATCGACGAAGATGTGGCGCGTTGGTGGGCCGGGGATGTAGTCCTGCACCAACATCTCGAGACCATGATCAAGACAGTTCCGCAGGTGGTCCACGCCCTCCTGCACACCGTTAAAGTGCAGCGCCTTGACTCCGAATACGTCCAAGAACGCCACCGAGTCCGTCGGCTTCAGGAAGGCGCCGGAGGGGAAGCGAGTCAGCGCATGTTCCAAATCGGCATCACGGGTAACGCGAACCGTCAACGGATGAGGAACTCCGAGTCGCTCCAGGATCTCACGGAGCCGGTTCTTGTCCGTCAGGGTTTCAATGACGGCCGGCGACGAGATGCTCGCGCGGAACTTGTCCGGGGGGCTTTGGCTGCAGAAGGCCGCGACGGTGAGTGCCCACGGATCGGAGCATGGCACCAGCACAGCGCCCCCGGGCAGTGCCGCCTCCAGGAACTCCAGCAGCTTCGACGGGGGCATCGAGCTGGTGGTCAGACCAGCCAGGGGTTTCGACCACCGACACCAGGGGACGAAGTCCTCTTGGTTGTCCGCACAGCGCACCGGGATGCCGCTGCGGCCGAGGACGCGAGCCGTTCCAAGGGCCGTGATCCCTCCCCCGAGCACGAGGGCGGGGATCTGAGACGATCTTGGTTTCTTCATCCAAGCTCCACTGTGGCCGTGGCTCTGCGTAGCCAGCTAAGCGTCGCCCCCGCGCTGAGGTGTCACGTCCTGAGTCAGCGCAGCAGCAGGCAAGACGATCTGATTGGCTGGGCAGATCGCGACCGGGCATTATGGCATCCACACTCGCCTCCTGGCAAGGCACGTCACGACTCACGGTGTGCGTTGCGACTCATGGTGCGCGCTGCGACTCAGGCCCTGGTTAGGCGAGTGGCGGTTCGACCGGCCCATGATGGTGGACACCGCCGGGAGCGGGTGGCAGTCTAGACTTGTCCCGAGAGAAGGACCATGGCAGGTACAGAGGCCCGCAGGCCATGGACAGGAGCGCCCTGTTGGCCGGGGAGAACCGCCGGGGAGCGGCAGACGTGAGCACTGCCGAATTGCTGACAGATGACCAGGGGTTCACCCTGTTGGAGAAGGAGTGGAACGCCTGCGTGCTCACGATGCCGGGCGCGAACCCGTGTTTGACGCATTCCTGGCTCACCGCGTGGCGTCGCACCATCGGTCGCACGACCGCCCTGCGCGTCTTCCTGCTCAGGGATCGCGGTGAACTGCAAGCCGCTGCGCCTCTGTGCCTGCGACGGAGCCGATACTACGGGGTGCCTGTCACGGAGCTGATCTGGTTGGGGGATCAGACCAGCGATCGCATGCAGTTCCTGGCTCGCTCCAACAGCGAGGCGGCAGCGGGCGAGCTCTGGCGCGTCGTGTTGAATCATCACGAGGGTCAGACCCTCACCCGCCTGGAAGAAGTCCCTGTTGATTCGCCCACGGATCGTGCCGCCCGGCAAGCGGGCGGGCGCATGGGGCGAGAGGAGTCCTCGACGCTTCCGCTCCTGACACTACCGGACGACTGGGAGGGATTCGTGCGCGGCTTGCCCTCGGGGTTCCGGCGGGAGATGCGCACGCGCACCAAGGTGTTTGACGGGTGGGGTGCTTGGGAACGCGTCGTCGTGCGTGGCAAGGAAACAGCCGCCCACGTAGAGGAGATCGCTGCCGTTGAGCGAGCGAGCCCGAGAGGCGCGGCCGGTCGCGCGTTCTTCGTGCACCGGGACAACGTAGCCTTCATCTCAGAGGTGCTCGGACGCGCGGACGCGGCGCTGGAACCCGTTCTCTTGATGCTGAGAGCCAACGGCATGTTGATCGGCTACAACCTTGGCTTCATCCAGGGAGGCGTCTTCTGCGGCTACAGCCAGGCCTACCTTCGCAGTCATGCCAAGGGATCGCCTGGCAAGTGGCTCATGCATGAGGCCATCCACTGGGTGCATCAGGAAGGGCTGCGCGAGTTCGACTTCATGCGTGGGGCGGGCCAGGCCAAGTCGTGGTGGCGGCCGGTGGAGCGGCGCAACTGCAGACTGGTGGTCTTTCGGCCCGGACCCATACCGGGCTTCCTGCGGCTGGCCGTGTTCGGCGTCCGTCCGTTCCTGAAGAGCATGCGGCGTATCCCGAGGAGCCGGGCATGAAGCATCTGGCCAAGCAGGTATTTGCCAGGCCGACCCTGACCCGCCTGGCCGCCGCGCGTCTGTCGCACTCTGTGCTGGTCCTTGCCTATCACGATGTCGCGCCGGATACAGGACCCGGCAGTTGGATGCGCGTGCGTCAGACGGAGTTCGATCGTCAACTCCGCTGGCTGGGTGAACTGGGCCAATTCGTCACACCCGATCAGCTTCCCGTGGAGGCGGAAGACTCCGCGCAGGGTCACAGAACGATACGTGGCCACGGCAGGTCGGCGCCAGATGGCGATGGTTGCACCACAACCCGGCAGCGTGGCCTGCGATTCCTGCTCACCTTTGACGATGGGCACATCAACAACCACCGCTTGGCGCTGCCGATCATGAAGCGATACGGTGCGCCGGCCCTCTTCTTTCTCTCGACCTGGCATACCGCGACCGGTGAACCGTTCTGGTTCGACCGCGTCGTCCTGCCGATCCAGGTTGCAGGGACCACAGAGCTCGATCTGCGGGAGCTGGGTCTTCACTACTACCGATTCCTGGCCCAGGACGGACCTGAGCGATGGAACGGCATTGACAGGTTGCTGACCGATATCAAAGGCCTGGGCAACCCGGGACAGACACGGGTGGAGCGCATTCTGAAGCGGTGCGAGGACCTGGCCGGCGAGCGGGGACGGGCCGCGCTGGCCGATTGCGGCCCGCTCCGGATTGACGAGATCTGCGCCATGCGGGCCAGCGGGCTCTGTCATTTCGGATCTCACGCGCACGGACACGAGATCCTGACGCGACTGGGCGATGCTGAGCTGGCGACGTCATTGAGCGCCTCGTACGCGTTCCTGAGCGAGATCCTGCAGGTCGCGCCGCTTGACCTCGCCTATCCCAACGGCGACGCCGATGAGCGCGTCCTGGCGGCGACGCGGGCGGCGGGTTTCCGGCGCGGCTACACCACCGCGCCCGGGGTTGTGCGCCGGCAGATGAATCCGCTGCGGCTGCCACGCCTGATGATCGGCGGGTATGACACGCCGGCGGTGCTGGCGTTCAAGCTCAACCGTGTGCTCATGCGTGCCGCGCTGCAGTGAGGAGTGATGTCCTGTAGAACTCCTCGTGCTCCGCGACGCACTTCTCCCAGCTATAGTCGTGTTCCACCATGGCACGAGCCTGTCTTGACAGCCGGAGGCGGGTCGCCCGGTCGTCGATCAACCGGCTGAGCGCGCTCGCCAGCGCCTCCTCATTGTCGGGCGGGACGAGCAGCCCGGTTTCGCCATCGCGCACGACCTCGGGGTTTCCGCCCACCGCTGTCGCCACGACTGCGCAGCCGGCGAGCATGTACTCGAGCACCGCATTGCTGAAACCTTCTGAGTCAGAGCAATTCACGCCAATCGCGAGCTTCCCGAGGTAGCCAGCCACATCGGAAACACCGCCGGTGAAGACGCAGCGCTGGCGAATGCCGAGATCCGTGGCGAGGGCTTCGTATTCGCCACGCAACGCGCCGTCACCGATCACATGCCAGGTCACCTCCGGGTGCTGCCGGGCCACCCGAGCTGCCGCGCGCAAAAACAGGTCGGTCCTCTTGATCCGCATGTAGAGGTTGCCCACCATGCCGACGGCAAGTTCGGTCTCCGTATGCTCCACGAGTAGAAGCCGGGCGCTGTCGATGCCATTGTAGATGACCTTCACTCTGGCCCGATCGATGCGGTCCCGCGTGCAGACCGCATCTCTGACGGCCAGGGAGTTGGCCAGGAACCCGGTCGCCAGGGGGTAGACGCAGCGCATCCGGAATTCCTGCGCAGGATTGCGCCAGAAGCCCATGTCGCGGAAGGACACCACCCGCACGGGCACCCGCGCCAAGCGGGCCGCGCCGAGACCCAGCAGGGTTGGATCCTGGAAGAAGGTCTGAACCACCTGGATGCCCTCTCGGCGAAGGTAGCCGGCCAGGCGGTACAGGTGGCGTCCCCCCGTCGGCGAAACGAGCCGCCGGGTGGGCAGCTCCAGGCGCGGGCAGTCGACCTCTGCCAGCAAGGTGTCCGAGGGATGCAAGGTGCACAAATGCGGCGCGAACCGGCGCCGGTCGAGGTGCCCGATCAACCCGACAAGCTGCATCTCCGCGCCCCCGCGCCCAATCCCGCCGATGCAGAAGAGGAGCCTCGTGGGGGTCATGGCCGCTCCCAGTGGGTGTTGTTCCCGAAGCCGTTGGGTCCGTGGCTCACCGCGATCCTCGGTGCATTCTGGTTTCCGGTGCCCCGCCATTGGACGCCCGATGGGCCTACTGCATCACCGTAGGCAGGCGCACCCAACTCCGCGGCGGTGTGGTCCAAGGCCTGCGGGGGGAGTCAATCCCAAACGCAGTGGGTAGTCCAGAACGCTTTGCTGGGGGAATGCTGCCCCAGGCGCGCCCCTGGGTTGGTGCCGGCCTCGGACGAGCCTCGTCACGGCACCGCAGCTCCCGCCCAGCCAACAAACGGGCTGGCACGGACACGCCGGGAGAGCCATCATGACGCGCGTTTGGTGGAACCGGGGGCCTCCGCAACCAGGATGCAGGCCGCGCCGGAGTCGTCGGGGGGGCGATCCGCCGGGGCCCATCGGCCCGAGGGCTGGCAAGCAGTGAGGCTGGGCACGCCTGAAAAGAACCGCAGTGGTCTGGTTCGCGAGACCTTCCGACATGCGGCCATCTACAGTGGCGCCAGCGTGCTGGGCCGGCTCATCAGCTTCTTCATGTTGCCCTTCTATGCCCACATTCTCCGTGACATCGGCTATGGCATCATGGGCATGATCGACACGGGGCTCATCTTCCTGTCCAGCCTCTTTGCCTACAGCTCCCAGCTAACCGTTCTGCGCATCTATCACGACGAACCCGACGTCGGCCGCAAACCCTTGGCGGCGACCACGGGAACCGCCCTGGTGGCCGGGGTAATGCTCCCCTTGATCCTTGCGGCGGCTGCTTGCAGCCGGCCTCTCTCAAGCGTGATGCTCGGTTCCCCCGATTACTGGCATCTCCTCTGCCTGGCACTGGCCTCCTTCTGGGTGGACGCGATTGGTCAGACCGCGCAGACCATCCTGGTCATCCAACGCCGATCAGTGATCTACTCGTTGATTGGGCTGATGCGTTTGATCCTGGGCATCAGCCTCAACATCGTATTGGTTGTGGTCCTGCGCTGGGACCTGGTGGGCATCTTCCTCAGCGGCCTAATCGTGGCTGTCGTGACCGCATCGGTATCCGTAGCGCTCTTGATTCGGATCTGTGGACATGGCTTTGATGCTGCGATTGCCCGCCGGCTCCTGGCATTCCAATTGCCATTGATTCCGGGGAACATGGCGCAGGTCATTTCACGTCAGATCGAACGCGTGCTGGTGAGATTCCAGCTCAGTCTGTCATCGCTGGGCGTCCTCGAGATGGCGTACAAGTTCCCGGTGCTCCTCAACCTCTTGGTCGTCGGTCCCTTCATGAGAAGTTGGAGTACCCAGCGGCTGGAAATGGCGGACGAGCCGGGTTCTCCGGAGCGCATCGGACGCGTATTCACATACTTCCTCTACCTGTGTTTGCTCGGGGGGCTGCTGCTGGCGGTCAACATCCGACCAGTCCTGCAGCTTCTCACCCCACCGGAATTCTGGGGTGCGAGCCGCATAGCGCGCATCGATACTCTGCAGGTGATCGTTCACGGAGTCGGTCTCCACCTGAGCTTCGGACTGCCGTACGCCAAGCGCACGGGGACGATGGCACGGCTGGCGATGGCCACTTCGGCCCTCAAGGTGGGGCTCTCGTACGTGATGATCAGCGTCTGGGGGCTCTACGGGGCGGCCTGGGCCGGCCTGGTCACCGCCACCGTTCACGCCGGCTGGGGCTACATCCTGGCGCGGCCCCACTATCGCGTGGTGCTGGAAGGGCGCAAGCTGGCGCTCATCGTCGGTTGGGCGATCGTGCTGTTCCTCATCATCAATGGGATCTCGACGGAAGCCATTGCGGCGCGGGGAGCCCCGCTGATGAGCCGCATCCAGGATGCTCTGGTGGGCCTGCAAGAGACGTGGCTCGGCCAGTGGAAGGACGGCAAGGTGCTGCGCATCCTCAGTGAGCGCGGCGACCTGGCTCTGGACTTGGTCGTGCGGACGCTGCTCGTGGGTCTCTATCTGGCGATCATGCCGCTGGTGCATGTCGAGACGCAGCGCAAACTCATGCGCAGGCTAGCGCGTCCCGGTCGGCGCCCCTGAGCCCGGGGCTCCGGGTGCGTGTCCGGCCCAGTATCCGGGGCCGACCCCGGAGGGCAACCCCAGACGGCGACGAAGGCGCAAGAGGAGATACTCGGCGCCGCACAAGGTCCACCGGAACTCCGTCATGTCCGGACTCATGCCGTACCGCGGCATGGTATAGGGGTCAGCGGGATCGTCGAGGGTCTGGTACGCCAGATAGGCGCCGCGGAAGCGCCGGGCCACCAGCTCGCGCACCGCCGGGGTCCAGTCGGCGGGACCGCCCTGCGGGTAGCAGAACCACTTTACGGGCTGTCCCACATGTGCCGCCAGACGCTCCTGAGAGCCGCGAAGCTCCTGCTCAGCCTCGTCCAAGGGCACGCGGGAGAGAATCGGGTGGCGCATCGTGTGGGCGCCGAACAGGGTGCCCGCGGAGGCCATGTCCACAATCTGTTGCCACGAAACTGCGGCATAGTCACCCGGCGGGTTGGCGGGCAGCGGAACCTCAAGGCGCCGGGCGACCTGCGCGATGAGTGTCTCCTTGTCCGAATCGGCCATGAAGCGGCAACGGTCGGCCAGGGTGTGCCAGGCGGCAGTGCGCCCCGCCGCGGAGCGCAGGTCAACCGCCAGCTCCTCGTTCCCGAGCTCCAAGCCGGCGGCACGATCAGGGGCTTCGCGGAGAACGTACTCAAGCTTGTCCCACCAGAGCCACGTCGTTCCGCCGACGAAATCGCTGACGACGAACAGCATGGGGACTATCCCGTGCTCACGGAAGACGGGCTGTGCCACCTCGGCGAAATCGGCGTAGCCGTCGTCGACGGTCACCACGACCGGGCAACGTCCGCCTGGCCAGGCTTTGCCGCTGAGGGCCTGGAGGTGCCGGTCAGGGTCCCAGAGTGCGTGATGGCGGGTCAGGTACTGGGCTTGGCGTGCGAGCGTGTCGCGATCCAGACGACCAGGCTCGGCTGTGTCGCCGGCGCCGAAGCGATGATACATCAAGGCGCGCACATGGCGGCGGGTCAGGAGGCGGCAGAGGCCCTCAAAGCCCGGCCAGGCGAGTAACCATGTCTTGAACAGCCGTTTCGGTATCCGCGTCATCGCGTCATCCGGGGACCGCCTGGCCGGTCCCTTCTGCTTGCCAAAGTGGTTTCAGTATAGCGATAATCCCCCCCGTGTCCAGGTTCAGGAAGGAATGCGCCTGGAAGCAGGCGGCGAGCACAGGCCCATCATCTCGATGCTCGCGGGCGCCGCCTCGAGGCATGTGAGCTTCTAACCTGAAGCAAGGACAACGACCCATGTTTGACCTGTTCCGATCGGACATCGCTCGACTGCGCAGCCACGTCGCGCGGCAATCCACGCTGCGTCTGCTCCTGAGCACTCAAGGCCTCTGGGCGTGCGCCTGTTATCGGGCTGGCAATTGCCTCCATCGTCACCGCCTGCCACCTGTTCTGAGCCACGCGCTATTCACACTCTACCATCTCTGGTGGAAGGCCGTGCAGATCACAACCGGTATCTGGATCGCGCCTGAGTGCGCCATTGGCCCGGGTCTCTATATCGGCCACTTCGACCAGATCTTCCTTCACCCAGATGTTGTCATCGGCCGTGACTGCAACATTTCCCAGGGAGTGACACTGGGCCTGGGGCGCTCGGGCGGGGTGTGGGGCGTGCCCCGAATCGGAGACCGGGTCTACATAGCGTCAGGGGCCAAGGTCATCGGGCCCATTCGCGTGGCCGACGGCACCGTTGTGGGCGCTACCGCCGTGGTCACCCACGACACCGAGGAGAACGCCGTTGTGGTGGGAGTCCCCGCGCGGACGATCTCCCATGAGGGCAGCGAAGAGTACATCCGCTGAGGAGGCGACCGACCTTGCTGCGCGTACCTGATCGCTTGGTCGCCGGCGTGTTCGAGCCCCTGTGGGACCTCTACGAAGGTTCCCGCCGCCTGCGCACGCTGCGACAGCTCGAGCGCAGCCAGTGGTGGGATCGGGAGCGGCTGGAAGCCTTGCGCTCGCAGCGGCTGCGTGAGCTGGTCACCGATGCCGCGGCCACATCACCATTCTACGCCAAGAGATTCGCCGAGGCCGGCATCGATCCGCAGCGCGTGCAGTCCATCGAGGACCTGCGCTCCCTGCCGCTGCTGACCAAAGCGGACGTGCGTAGCGAGCTGGCGCGCATCCTCTCCACGGAGTATCGCCAGGAGAATCTGGTCGGTGCCAAGACCGGAGGTTCGACGGGCGAAGCGCTGCGGGTTTTCTGCGACCGAGCGGGCGTCGAGATCCGGGCCGCGGCTGCGCTACGAGCCGACATCTGGTCCGGCTGGCGGCTCGGCCAACCCGTGGCGGCGGTCTGGGGCAACCCTTCGCGGCCGCGCACCTTCAAACATCGGCTGCGCGGCTGGCTCAAGGACCGGGTGTTCTGTCTGGATACCATGAAGATCGATGAGGCGGCCATCGAACGCTTCGTCGCCGATTGGCGCAGCTGGCGACCCGGCCTGCTCTACGGTCATGCCCACTCGCTCTACATCCTGGCGGAAGCGCTGAGAGCGCGCGGCATTGCCTTGCGGCCGCCGGGCATCGTCGCGACCAGCATGATGCTGATCCGTCCTGAGCGGAAGGTCATCGAAGAGGTCTTCGGGGTGCCCGTGACCGACCGCTACGGGTGCGAGGAAGTGAGCCTCATCGCCTGCGAGTGCGAACAGCACCGGGGGCTGCACCTGAACGCCGAGCACGCGTACGTTGAGTTCCTGCGCGACGACGGCGCTGCGTGCGCCCCGGGCGAGGATGGTCGCATTGTCGTCACCGAGCTGGTCAATCGCGGGATGCCGATGATTCGTTATGAGGTGGGCGATCGTGGCGTGCCCAGCGATCGGCCGTGCGCGTGCGGGCGGGCCATGCCGCTGATGGAGAGCTTGACGGGGCGTACCGCCGACTTCCTGGTGGCGATGGATGGTTCCCGGGTGGCGGGCGTGTCGCTCATCGAGCGCACGCTGACGCGCTTCGCAGGCATCCGGCAAATGCAGCTCATTCAGGACCGGCACGGGGCCGCGGGCGTCAACCTGGTTCCGGCGGAAGGGTGGAACGAGCAGGTGCGCGCGGAGCTGATCGCCGAGCTGCGCAGCCATCTCGGGGCGGGCTTTGCCATCGAGGTGCGGGAAGTGCCGAGCATCGCCCTGGAGCGGAGTGGCAAGTATCGCTTTGCGATTTGCCGGATTGCCGAACACCCCTAGCCCAACTGCGGATCGCCCGGGCCGGGGCAGCGCCTCGGCGGGAGTCACCCGCGGGGGACACGGGAGGAGGCGGTGTCATCACCATCGGTCTCGATCGTCATCACGGCCTACAACGTAGCGCCGTTCATCCGTGCCACCGTCGATGCTGCGCTGGCGCAGGAGCAGTGCGACTGCGAGGTGATCGTCGTGGATGACGGGTCGACGGACGGCACTAGGGAGCTTCTAGCGGCCTACGGAGATTCGATCCAGGTGATTACGCAACCCAACTCGGGTGGCCCGGCCCGCCCGCGAAACACCGGCATTGACCGCGCGAGCGGGGACTTCGTGGCCATGTGTGACGGGGACGACCGCCCGGCACCCGATGCAGTGGCGGGAGCGCTCAGGGTGTTCGCGGCGATGCCGGACGTCGACCTCGTGTGGGGCGACTTCGCGATCTGTGATGCCGAGGGCAACCCGACGGGTAGGCGTTGGTCGGACACCTACACTTCGTTCCGTGAGCATCTCGAAGCGACGGCGCTGCCGCACTGCTACCGCTTGCCCGCGGAGGCTGTCTTCGCACAACTCCTGCAAGGTCTGTTCTTGGGAACATCCTCCGTGGTCATCCGCCGGCAGGCGCTGAAGCAAGTTGGCCCGTTCGACGAGTCGCTGCCCAACGGAGACGACCGCGAGATGTGGCTGCGGCTTGCGCGCGGCGGCGCCCGTTTCGTCTATCGCGATCAGGTGGCCTACACCTACCGGGTTCGCTCCGACAGCCTCAGCCAGCGCGGGTATCGTCGCATCCCGGCCATGATCGAAACCCTGGAGCGCCAACTGCCCCACCTCGGGTCTGGCCCCCTGCGACAGGCGACCCTCGAGAGGATTCGAGCCTACCGGCTGGACTACGCCCACGGATTGCGCCGGGCAGGCTTGCGGCGTCAGGCGCGCCAGGTGTACCGTCAACTGCTGGCCGAACGGTTGACCTGGGCGGGGCTGCGCGGGTACCTGTTGGCGCATCTGCGCGTGGGAGGAGGCAGAAGGAACCCATGAGCCCGCTGCCCGTCCCGTACCGCTTGCGGCAATCCTGGCGAAACCTCCGCGACGCCGGTGCGCGCGGTCTCGGGTCAATGCTGGGCAATGGCGTCGATGCCTACTGGTGGACGGGCCGGTGCAACTTCGGGGACCTACTCACGCCCTACCTCCTGCGTAGCTACGGCTATTTGCCTGTTCTCACGCCCCCGGAGTCTTGTCGGCTGGTATCGACCGGGAGCATTCTGCACCACATTCCCCGGGAGTATGACGGCATCGTATTGGGCTCCGGCGCCATCACGGACGAAAAGCCCCTGGGCTTCCCGCGTGCCACCATTCTGGCTCTGCGCGGCCCCAAGACGCGTGACCTCCTGGGTGCCCCGCACAACGTGGCGCTGGGGGATCCCGGCCTGCTTGCCGATCGGCTCGTGCGTCCGCCGAGTGAGCGTCGCTACGAGATCGGGATCGTTCCCCACTTCGAGGACGGCGCCGACCCACGCATTGGCGAGCTCCTCCGCCGTCATCCGAGAGACATCTGTGTCATCGAAGTTCGCCGGGAACCGCGGTCCGTCATCCGGGAGATCGGAGCCTGCCGGTATATCCTGTCTTCGAGTCTGCACGGGCTGGTCGTGGGAGACACTCTGGGCATTCCATCGGCCTGGCTCGAGTTCTCGGATCGCGTGATCGGCAAAGGGTTCAAATTCCTCGATTACTACGCGGCGCTCGAGGCAGCGAGGACACCCCAAACGATCACAGGGGTGGAGTCGATCCAGCAACTGAGGGCCAAGACCCAATCGCCGCCCCGGTCCGTGCCCGATACTCGCGAGAACTTGCACAGTCTGTTCGCGGACTTGAGGCGCCACCTCCAAACGAAAGGCTGATATGCCCAAGGTCTCGGTGGTCATCCCGACGTTCAATCGCTCGACCTATGTCTGCCAGGCCATCGACAGCGTTCTTGCTCAGTCGTTACAGGATCTGGAGATCATTGTCGTTGATGACGGATCCACCGATGACACGGTTGATCGTCTGGCTGCCTACGAAAACAGGGTGCGGACGATACAGCAGCGCAACGCGGGTCCGGCGATGGCCCGGAATCGCGGCGTGATCAGCGCTGCCGGTGAATATGTAGCCTTCCTGGATTCGGATGATCTCTTCTATCCGGACAAGCTTGAGAAGCAAGTCAACTTCATGGAGGAGCACCCGGAGCTGGGCTTCTCGTGCACCGACTACTCCCAAGGACCCGCCCTGCAGGATCAGCGCCGGGGTGTAATGGAGCTCCGAGGCATCGAGCCGGGGGATCTGTTCTCGCACCTCTGCCGGCGCAACGTTGTCTGCACGGTCACCGTGCTGGCGAGGCGGGAGGAGCTGGGCAGTGCGGGGTTGTTCGATCCGACCCTGCGAGCCAGTGAAGACTTCGACCTCTGGATGCGGCTGGCCTACTTCCGCCGGGGGGCGTATCTGCCCGACATCTTGACGCACGTCAGGGATCATCCGGAGCGGACGATGAGGTCGATCGAATTCTATCGGGAGCGCAGGCGAGCTGTCCGGATCCTCGCGGGCCGCTGGAGCGGGGGAACGACCACGCCGGAGCAGTGGCGCGATCTTCGGGGTGAACTCAGCGCCAGGCTCGTGCAGCTAGCCTGGCGCGAGCGCCAAGAGGGCAACCCGCGTGCGGCAGGCAGCGCCTTCATCGATGCGGCCAGACTTGAGACCGGGCCGGGGCGATGGGGAACGGCGGTGCGGGGTGTCGCGCTTTGGGCCTGCCCGTGGGCCACCCGAGCCCTGGATGCGCTGCGCGGCAAGTCATGAGCGCGGATGCGCGTACATCTCCACATACTCCCCCACCATCCGATCCAGCGAGTAGTGCCCCCGCTGCTCCCGCGCGGCAGCGGCTCCCAGGCTGCGAGCCAACTGTGGCTCCTGTACAGAGTGCCCGAGGGCACTCGCGAGCCCGGAGGTATCCCCCGCCTCCACCAGCACCCCCGTCTCCCCGTCCCGCAGCACCTCCGCCAGCCCCCCCACCCGCGAGGCCACCACCGGCACCCCCAGCGACATCGCCTCCAGCAGCGTGTAGGGCAACCCCTCGTGCAGAGATGGCATCAGCAGCACGTCCATGTGGGCAATCCAATCCAGCGCGTTGCGCTGGAAGCCATGGAACCGAACGCGATCTCCAAGGCGCAAGGTGCTTGCTTCATGGCGCAGCTCCGCTTCCAGCGGTCCGGTGCCGATGATATTCAGCCGTACGTTTGATGGAACCGCCGATGACGCCATCGCCCGCAGCGCGAAGGTGATACCCTTCACTCGCGAGATCCGCCCGACAATCCCCGCGTGGAAGAACCCCTGCTCCAATTCCGGGGGACGCGGTCGCCCCTCGCGCTCAATGGGGTCGATGCCATTGTGAATCACCCGTCGGAGAAGCCCTGCATGGGCCTTGTCGTACCGCCCCATGATGTCGGCGGTCACATAGCAGACGCACGCGCGCAGACGCTTCGTGGCCCAGGTGTCGAGGGTGTGGTTGAGCCGGGACTTCGCTTTCCCGATAATCCGCACCGAGGGTTCCGGCAGCCCATGCTCCGTCTTGACCACCCGCGCGCGCAGACGCGAGCCCCCCACTGCCGCCGTCACCGTCGCTCGGTAGCCATGAACGTGAACAACGTCGATCCCGTGCTTCTCCACGAGGCCCACCAGCGCCCGCGCCGCCCCCGGGTCATACCGGTGCCGCGTGCGCAGGATAACCGGTTCCAGCCCGGCCTCTCGCAAGCGCCGCGCTAACTCACGGTCATGAAACAGGACCGGAAGCACATAGACGCCACCGTCCCGGAGTCGGGAACAGAGACCGAGGACCATGGTCTCCACCCCTCCGAACAACTCGCCGGGCGAGAGCATCAGGACGCGTGGCTGGGACAGGTTTCTCGGGTCCATGCCCTACCCATCGCATAGGCGCCGCACCGAGACCATTCCAACCGATCCCGATTCGACCGGTTGCCTTCTCAGCGCCTTTGCCAATATGATCCACGAAGATCGGTTGCAGTTCCACCCCTGTGCCATTGAGGATGTGATGCTAGTCCGAGAAGGGTATGGGGAGTGTGAGGAGGAACCCAGCCATCACTGAACGTCCCGAAGCCGAGAGACCCGGCGCTGATCGCCCGCCACTGGCCGTCGCGCCGGCTTCCCTATCACAGCTCTCCAAGCTTGCTCCCGCGGCCATTTTGCTCGTCGTCCTCCTGGCTGTTTACATCCCCGTCCTCATCGAAATGGTCCGCGACTGGATCCGCGACCCCAACTACAACCACGGCTTCCTCATCCCCGTGGTCTCCGCCTACCTGCTCTGGACGAACCGGCAGAAGCTGCGCGCCCAGACCCGAGCGCCGTCGCTTCTCGGTCTCCTCGGCCTTCTCGCCGCCGGCACCATGCTCATCCTCGGCACCGCCGGCGCCGAGGTCTTCACCCAGCGCATGAGCTTCCTACTGATGCTCGCCTCCCTGGTCCTGTTCCTCTACGGCTGGGGGCACCTGCGCCTGGTGGGCTTCCCCATCGCCTTCATGTTCTTCGCTATCCCGCTGCCCTATGTCATCTACTACGGCCTGACCGGCCCGCTGCAAGCCCTGGCTGCGAAGCTCGCGGTGGTCGGCCTCAAGGGGGCGGGTATCCCGGCCGTGGTCCAGGGCAACATGATCCACTTGCCCCAAACGAGCCTGGAGGTGGCCGAGGCCTGCAGCGGCATCCGGTCGCTGTACGCGTTCCTCGCCGTCGGCGCCCTCGTGGCCCAGGCCACCCCGATTCCCCTCTGGGGGCGCCTCTGTATCTTCGCCCTCACGATTCCGCTCAGCGTCGCCGGCAACGCGGTGCGCGTCTGGGGATCGGGGATGGGCGCCTATCTGATCGGCCCCGAGGCCACCACGGGAACCGTGCATGAGCTGTTCGGTATCGTGGTGTTCATTGTTGCTCTGGGGATCTTCGTCCTGCTCAAGAAGGTGGTGGGCAAGCTATGGTCATCCGCTCCGTCATCGCCGTCCTGATCGTCGCGGCGGCGGGCGCCTACGCGGCCGTGCTCCGCCACGCGGAGCCCGTCATGGCCGCGATCCCGGAGTTCGCCGGGCTCGCTCGAGAATTCGAGGGCTGGCGCAGCGAGGACTTCGCGGCCGACGAGCTGACGGCGCGCGTGCTGGCCGCCGACGCCACGCTGCACCGGCGTTTTCTTCGCCAGGACGGCGCAGAGATCTGGCTCTTCCTGGCCTACTTCAAGCAGCAACAGGTCAACGCCCAGATCCACTCCCCGCGCAACTGCATCCCCGGCGGCGGCTGGACCGTGGCTTCGATCGAGAAGACCGCCCGCTCCGTCAACGGCAGAGCTCAACCTCTCACCCACATGCGCACCGCCCGCCAGGGCGCCTCCCAGGACGTCCTCTACTGGTTCAGTACTTACGGCACGGCGACCGCCGACGAGTACGCGCTGAAGTGGGAGCAGGTCAAGAACTCCATCCTGCGCCACCCGTCGAACGCCGCCTTCGTGCGCTACAGCGCCGCCACGGCCGATTCCGCCGCGCTGCGCGAGCTGATGAACCTTCTCGATCCGTCGCTCCGGCAGGTCCTAGGCGAAGTGGGATTGCGATGACCGAACCACCCTCCCTCGCCGCCTTCTCCGCCGACGTCGAAGACTACTTCCAGGTCGAGGCGTTGCGCCGGTTCTGCCCGCGCGAGAAGTGGGACACTTTTGAGGACCGCACCGAGCGCAGCACCGAGCGGGTGCTCGGGCTACTGGATGCCCACGGCGCGCGGGGCACCTTCTTCATCCTCGGCTGGACCGCCCAAAGACATCCCGACCTCGTGCGCCGTATCGCCGCCGCGGGGCACGAGATCGCCTCGCACGGCTTCGAACACGAGCTCATCTACAACCAAGATCCCGAGGCCTTCCGCCAGGACATCCGCCGGGCCCGCGCGTTGCTCCAGGATTTGAGCGGCCAGGAGGTGATCGGCTACCGCGCGCCCTCCTACACGATCATGGCGCGCACGCAGTGGGCGTTGGCAATCCTGGCCGAAGAAGGCTACCGCTACGACTCGAGCATCTTCCCGATCGCGCGGCGGCGCTACGGCATGCCGGGCGCGAATCGCTGGCCGCATCGAATCGCGATCGACGCGCAGCGCAGCATCGCCGAGTTTCCCTTGCCCACGATCAGGGTGGGCAAGATCAACCTTCCGGCGACAGGCGGGGCTTACCTGCGCTTGCTGCCCTTCGCGCTTCAGCGCCGGTCGGTGAAGAGGCTGATCTCAGCCAGGCGGCCCTTCATCCTCACCGTCCATCCCTGGGAGCTCGACCCCGACCAGCCGCGCTTCCCGGTCGGCCTACGGACGCGCTGGACGCACTACCACAACCTCGGCCAAGCCGAGAGTCGCCTGGGCCGCTTGCTGGCGCTGGGGGCGTACCGGCCTATAGCGCAAGTACTTTTAAAGATGGACGTTATGTAACTCGTTTTCACATGCGCATCCTCATCGTGCTTGCTCCTGGGACATGAACTCCGCGAAGTTGCGCGCCCGGCCCTAGTCCCAAGAATACACATGTAAATATAGCCGACACTTCTGTCGACGGGAGAATGTGAGAATGCTGTTTGCCAGCTTGACTCCCGGCGACGCAAGAGGATACCATTCCCCTAAGGCGTTGAAGGACTCCACCCAGAGCCTAGGTGTATGTCCCGACGATATAAGTCCTTCAAGGCCGCAGAGAGTGGTGCCCGATCCGCCGCTGTGACATAGACGCTCTGGGCGCGTGCTGCGGGCTCGGGTTACAAGACCGTTGTCGGGTTTCCTTACATGGACCCTGCCGGCTGACCGGGAGGCAGATCGAGCACAGGGGCGCGTCCGGCTTCAAGCCCTCACCTCCGCCAATGCGGTACGGGTGAACGTGCGCCCGCTCGAAAACCGGTTGAGCGTGGGGCCACGGAGGCATCGACCAGCGTGCAGAGATTTCTCCGGTCGCTGAGCGTGGTGGCGTGGGCGTGGCGGGGCGTGGCGGCGATGGCTCTGAGACCCGCGATCTGGCTTCCCTTCCTTCTGGTTGGATGCGTGCAGGCGGCGGCCCTGCTGCTGATCGTCTCCTTCCACGAACCCGTGGTTGTCCCGATCGGCGCACCCCTGGTCAAGCTGCTCGCGGGTGATCTGGCCACGCACTATCCGATCCTCTATTTCGCGCTGCCCACGATCTACTTCCGGATGAACCTGGCGATCAGCGTGCTCATCGCCTCCATCGCAGGCGGCGCGGCCACGCTGCTCTTCGCCCGCGCCTTCGGTCTCGCCGGAGAGCGCGGAGCGTGGAGTCTCGCCTGGCGGCGCGCGCCGGCCCTGATCATCACCTCGCTCCTTGTCGTGGCCCTCTGGTTCGGGATCTCCGCGCTGGGGCAGCTCATTCCGCAGGAGGTCCAGCAGCGCAGCTTCGCCGCCCGCTGGGGCACGCGGGGCGGCACGCTCTTCCTCTCGATCGTGGTCCAGTGCTTCCTGGTCTACACCACCGCCTGGATCGTCCTCATGGGCCACAAGATCTGGCCCGCCATTCGGGACTCCGTGCGGGTGTCGGCCCGGACGCTGCTGCCCACCTTCCTCGCCGTGGCGGTGCCGACCCTGCTGCTCTTCCCCTTCTCCTACGCGGGTGGGCGCGCGGACTTCATCGCCAGCAAGTTCAAGCCGGAGATGGTCGGCTGGTTGCTCGGCGCCACCGTGGTGGCCGAGGTGGTGGTCACCTTCCTGCTGGTGGGGGCGGTGACCCGCCTGTTCGTGTGGCGGATGGAGGGAGCGCGATGATGCGGGGCGCGGGAATGCGGATCGTGACCGGGCGAGACCTCCGGCGGGGTGCCGGCCTGGTATTCCTGCTTCTCCTGGGCACGTCTTGTGGTCGGGATCTCGACATCGGCCGGCGCTATCAGACCGAGCGCGAGCTGTGGCGCACGGACTGGGAGTTTCGCAACCTGGCGATCCGTCCCCAGGACGTGAGCGAAGCACAGTGGGCGGCGCTGGCTCAGCGGTACGAGGGGATCGCTGAACGCATCATGCAAGTTCAAACTTCCACGCAGCAGACGGAGATCCGCGACGAGGTGCAGTCGCTCGCGGCGCGCGCGCTGTTCGCGGCCGCCCGCGTCCACGCGCAGCTCCGCGATTCGATCCGCGTGGAACAGCTCTTCGGCCGGATGGCCCAGGACTTCGGCCATTTGCCCCAGGTGGCGACCGAGGTGGCCCTCGCCCAGGCCAGCATCGCCGAGAGCAAGGGCCAGCTCCGCGAGGCGGCCGACTTCTACCAGTCGGTGGTCGAGCGCGTCGAGCCTCAGCCGGGAGCGGCCGGCGCGGCCGGCATGGTGCTGGACCTGCCGCTGCGGATCGCACGCCTGCGCGCCCAAGAACAGGGCGCTGACCGCGAGGAAGCTCGGGTGCACTTCGGCCTGGCGCGCGCTTACTACGAGCAGCTCATTGGCCGGCACGAGGGTGACCTCATCCGCATCGAAGCCCAGGACCGCCTGGCCCTCCTGTCGGCCGACCTGGGCGACTGGGACACCGCGCTGCGCTCGATGCGCGACCTGGAGGCCCAGGTGCTCACGATGGACAGGCCGCCGCGCGAGCCGTGCGAGATCCGCTTCGCGATCGCGGGCCTCGAACGGCGGGCCGGCAAGGATCCGGCGGAGGTGCGCCGGACGCTCGAATCGGTGCTGACCGACTATCCCAAGTGCAAGGTCGCGCCGCAGGTGCTCCTCGCCCTCGCGGACAATGCCAACCAGCGCAACCAGGTCGAGGAAGCCCTGGGCCATCTGGACCGGATCATCCGCGAGTTTCGAACCGACGAGGATGCCGCGCCCCAGGCGCTGCTCTTCCGGGGCCGGCTGCTCGCCAGCCGTGACCGCTGGCCCGAGGCGCTCGAGATCTACCGCACGCTGCCCGGGCAGCACCCCTTGAGCGAGCCCGCCCTGCTCGCCCCGCTCGAGATCGCCCAGCACTACCACCAGGCGGGCGACGAGCGGGCCGCGACCGCGGCGCTTGAACAGGCGGAGCGCGGCTACCGGGACTTCGTCGCCAAGTATCCGCCCGGCCGTCACACCGTCTCCGCCCGGCAGCACCTGATCCAGGCGCTGCTCCTGCAAGAGAAGTACGAGCCGGCGATCGACGAGTACGTGAGCTTGGGGGACGACCTGAAGGACACCCCGCAGGGGGCTTCGCTGATGCTCGCGGCCGCCAGAGTCGCCCGCGATGCGCTGGCGGACCCGTCACGGGCGGCGGGCATCCTCGACCATGTGGCGGAGGTTTACTCCCAGGCGGATATCGGGCGCTGGGCGGCGAGTGAGGCCGCTCGCCTGCGCGAGGCGCCATCGCAACCTTAGGGTGAGCTTGGAGTGCAATGAACCTGCAGCATGCCATCCTGATCATCGCGATCCTCTCCACGCTTCTGCCTGTGGTCGCAGTCTTCCTGCGCGGCCGCTCGCGCCGGATGCTGATGCTGTCGACGCTCTCCTTCGCCGCTGCCACGGCGGCCTTCTTCGGCATCGTCTTGAGGCTCCTAGTCCTGGCGCCGCAGTACGCGCCCAATGCGTGGGTCCACGCGCTGGTCGCCCTGCCGGTGCTCATGCTCCTGTCGGGTTACCTGCTCTCGCTCGCCTTCGGGCGCGAGCGGCCGGGCGAGTCGCTGAGCGATGCCCGCCGCACACTGGGCCTGCTGGTCGTGCTGGGCGCCGCGGCGCTCGCCCTGCTGCGGCACGGCGCCTTCGTGACCGGCTACGAGTGGTTCGATGAGCGGGGGACGATTCACTTCGGCTATCTGGGCAAGGCCTACTGCGGGTATCTCCTCATCGGCATCGTTTTCATCGGCCACAACCTCGAGAAGACCTACCGGATCTCCTCGAGCGAGCAGCGCAGCCACATCCGGCCCGCGATCCTGGGCCTCTTCGGCGTGCTCGCCTATTTCACGTTTATCCTGGCGACAGGCATGCTCTACTCGTCGATCGGCATGGGCCGCTTGGTCGCCGCCGGGATGCCGATCGCCTGCGCCGCCATTCTGCTGGCGCACGGCTACCTGCGCGGGGCGATCAGCGACGCGGCCGCGCCAGTGTCCCGCAGCTTCGTCTACACGTCGTTCACGGCGCTGGCGGCGGGCATCTTCGTGCTCGCCATCGCGGTTGCCGCGCAGCTCGCGACGCTGACCAACTGGTCGCCGGATGAGATCCTGATCTTCGCCTTCGGGTTCCTCGCCCTGATGGTTGTGATCCTGCTCTCCATCTCGAACCGCTTCCAGCGGTGGATCCGGCGTTTCATCGATCGCAACTTCTATGTCAACCGCTACGACTACCGCACGCAGTGGTCCAAGCTCACGACCGTTCTCGAGGACGCCGCGACCCATGACATCGTCCTCATTCGCGTCTCGAAGTTCCTCGCGGAGGTCTTTGCGGCCGGTGAGGTGACGATCGCCCTGCGCGACGAGGCGACCCACGAGATCCGGCCCGCTCGTGGCAAGGGCGCCGGCGATCCGCAGGCGGTGTTGACGCCTGAGTCGCCGCTCTACCAGCGCCTGGTCCGCGAGCGCAAGACGCTGATCCTGGACCGCAATCCGCACGACTTCACCTATGTCGCCATCTACGCCGAGAACCTCGCCTGGCTCGATGCGACCGCGAGCCGCGCGATCGCGCCGCTCGTGCACGGCACCGAGCTCCTCGGAACGATCGGCCTGCAGCGCAAGGCCGGCGAGGACCGTTTCACGTTCGAAGACGCCGCGATGCTCGACAGCATTTGCGCGCAGGTGACCGCCACGCTGTACGGCATCCGCCTCTCCACGGAGCTGGCCGAGGCGCGGGAGACCGAGCTCGTTGCGCAGTGGAGCAGCATGATCCTGCACGACCTCAAGAACTACCTCACGCCGCTGCGCCTGGCCGCGACCAATCTGGCCGAATCTCCCGGCGACGCGGAAGTGGCCGCCACGTGCGCGACGAGCATCCAGCGGGTCACCGACCGGATGGAGAACCTCGTGCGCACCCTGGCCGATCTGCGGGCCAGCACGCGGCTCCAGATGGGCATCGTCTGTCCCAACGAGGTCATCCGCGAGACGCTCGCCGGGCTGCAGGTGGCCGGCCGCGGCGGGCTCACGACCGAGCTCATCCTCGAAACGAAGCACGCCGTGAGCGCCGACCGGGGCCTGCTGCGCCGCGTGCTCGAGAACCTGGTCACCAACGCGATCGAGGCGATGAACGGCTCGGGCACCCTCACGGTGAGGACCCGGGACGAGGGCAGCGAAGATGCGCCTCGCGTCCACATCGCGGTCGGCGACACGGGCCCCGGGATCGCGGAAGACTTCCTGCGCGAGAAGCTGTTCCGGCCGTTCGCGACGACGAAGAAAAGCGGCCTCGGGCTCGGGCTGTGGCAGTGCCGCATGATCGTCCAGGCGCACGGCGGCGAGATCAGCGTCGAGAGCCGGTTCGGAGAGGGCACCGTGTTTCACATCGCCCTCGACGGAGCGGTCGCGCAGCCGGCCGTCAACATGATTCCCGAACGTGAAACCCGCAAGACAGGTAGGGTGGTCGATGAAGTCGCCTCAGGATCATAACGGGCAGATGACGAAGCTGCTCATCGTCGACGACGATCCGGAGATCGTCGACCAGCTTCGTCTCGCATTGCGCAAGGAGTACGAGGTTCACACGGCCGGCGACGCGGCGGCGGCCGGCAAGGCCGTGCAGGCGGTGCGTCCGGACCTAATGACCCTGGACCTCGCATTGGACGGCGTCAACCCCGAGACGGGCTTCTCGGTGCTGGAGCAGGCCCTCCGGCTCGATCCCTATGTCAAAATCATCCTCATCACGGGCAACGACAACGAGACCAATGCCCTGCGTGCGATCGAGCAGGGCGCGGCCGACTTCCTCGGCAAGCCGGTCGACATTGAGGACCTGAGGGTGCTTCTGCGCCGGCACGCCGAGCGGGTCCGGCTAGAACGGAAGAACGCGGAGCTGCTCAAGGACCTGGGCGAGGAACGCCGACTGGGATCGCTCGTGGGACAGAGCCCGGCGATGCGCGCGGTCTTCCAGAAGATCCAGAAGGTTGCGGCGGTCGACGTCGAAGTCCTGATCCTGGGGGACAGCGGCACGGGCAAGGAGCTCGTGGCCCGTGAGATCCGCCGGCTGAGCGACCGCGCGACCAAGCCCTTCGTCGTGATCGACTGCACCGCCATCCCCGCCAATCTCATGGAGAGCGAGCTCTTCGGCCACATGCGCGGCACCTTTACCGACGCTCACGAGTCTCGTCCGGGGCGCCTGCAGCTCGCCGACGGCGGCATCGTCTTCCTGGACGAGATCGGGGAACTTCCGCTCTCGCTCCAGGTGAAACTCCTTCGATTTCTGCAGGAGCACGAGATCGAGCGCGTCGGAGGGCGGGAGGTCGTCAAGCTCGACGTGCGCGTGATCGCTGCCACCAGCCGGAATCTGGAAGACGAGATCAAGGCCGGGCGCTTCCGGCAGGACCTCTACTACCGCTTGGCGGTGGTCGATATCAAGTTACCGCCCCTGAAGGACCGCGAGGAGGATATTCCGTTCCTGGCGCAGTATCTCCTGGATCGCTACAGCAACGAGTTCAAACGCGGGCGGATGACCTTTACCGCCAAGGCCCGGCTGGCGCTGCAGCAGCAGGAGTGGATCGGCAACGTGCGGGAGTTGGAGAACAAGATCCGGGGCGCCGTGGCGCTGGCGAGCGGGCGGCTGCTGGACGTGGGCGACCTCAACCTGGAGGGGGCCGAGCCCGCGCGGCCGCTCTCGCTCCGGGATGCCCGCGAGGTGTCGGAGCGCGAGACCATCCGCCGCGCGCTGAGGCTGACGGGCGGCAATGTCTCGAAGGCGGCGGAGGTCCTGGGGATCGCGCGGCCCAGCCTGTACGAGCATCTGAACAAGCTGGGGATCGACGCGCGGGAGTTCAAGTTCAGGTCCCCCGCGGCGGGCAATGCGGAGAGAGCATGAGACGAGCCTGGTTGACGGCGATGGGTGGCGGCCTGGCGCGCGCGATCTGCGCGGTGGGACTGATCGCGCTGGCCTGCTCGTGGGGTCCCGTGCGCGGCGACGACCCCGTGGCTGGAACGGGCGCCACGCTGCTCGACGCCAATCCCCCCGATGCGCACCTCTCCGTACGCGGGGCGGTGTCGCTCGCGGGCGTAGCGCCGCTGCCTCTGGCGAATCTGCCGGTCGGGGAATACGGGCTGGCGGCTGACGGCCCCGGCCTGCCGGCCGTGCGCGGCCGTTTCGTGCTCTCGCCGGAGGGATTGTCCGCGCGCCCGTGGGCCGGTCCCACCGCGCTCATCCTGCCGCCGGGCGTTGTCCATCTGGAGCGCGGTGAGACGCGCGGCTGGACCCTGGCGGGCGCCGGAATCGCCGGCGCCACGCTGGCCATCGTGAGCGAGGCCGCGATCAGGAACGCGGACGACAAGGTGGATCGGGCATCGCTCAGCTATGCGTGGGCCGTCTCGGAGGAGAACATCGCCGCGGCGCGCCGCTCGCTCCTGGACGCCACGCAGGAGCGCGAGGACCAGAAGGAGATCCGCAATCTCTGGCTGGGCTACCTGGGGGCGACCTGGCTGGGAGCGGCCCTGGAGGCCGTGCTTCTCACCCCGCAGCCGTCCTTTGAGGCGGTGGGTCCCGAGCAATACCTCGTCACGCTGCCGCGCGCGGGCGGGGCCGAGGCCGCCCTGCGCAGCGCCCTGGTGCCCGGCGGGGGCCAGCGCTACATGGGTCGCGCCTCGCGGGGCAACTTCTTCTTCACCGCCACGGCCACCCTCGCCGCCGCCTCCGTCGCCGCTCATGATGCGTTCCTGGAGGCCCGCCGGGACCAGGCCGAGGCGCAGCGCCGCTTCGACGACGTGGAGCGCGAGAGCGAGCTCGATCGGGCCCGGCGGGATCTGGAAAAGGCGGCCGAGCGGGTCGACGACAAGAACACCCTGCGCTGGGCCCTGGTGGGGGCGACCGCGGGGGTCTACGCCTGGAACGTCATCGATGCCTTCGGTCTGGGGCAGAGCGCCCGGATCCCGGGACTCACGTGGTCCGTGGCGCCGGGCCCTGACGGCGTCCTCATGTGCGCAACGTGGAGCATGCCATGACGCGGCAGTGGTCGAATCTGTGGGGTTTCCGGGGCGCCGGCCTGGCGCTGCTCGCGACGGTGGGCCTCGCGACCGGGGCCCTCGTGACCGGGTGCGACACGGACACCGAGGAGCCGTCGTTCCGCAATCCGTTCGATCCGGTGCTGGGCGAGGGGCTGCCCGTGCCCTCCTCGGTCACGGTCATGGTGGGCGACAACACCGTGAGCCTGGGATGGGACCTGGCGGCGGGCGAGACCGCCGACGAGTACGCGATCTTCCGCCGCCGCATCGGCAGCGACGAGCAGGAGCGTCTGCTCGAGCGCGTCGATGCGCGCCAATACACCGACACGCGGGTCATGAACGGGAACACCTACGTCTATCGCATCGCCGCGGGCACGGGCGGGCAGTTCGGGCGCCGCACCGAGGAGATCGAAGCCACGCCCGGCCTGTTCGCTTTCACGCTCGCCAACGGCGGCAACGCCACCCGCGAGCGCACGGTCTCGGTCGACTTCCGCCTCCCGAGCGCGGAAGCGATCCAGCTCTCCGAGGATGCGAACAGCTTCACAGAGCCCTGGCAGTCGGCGGCCGGCTCGGTCCAATGGACCCTGAGCCCCGGCGACGGTGAGAAGACGGTCTACGCGCGCTTCCGCCTCATCGACGGCCCCGAGACCCTGCCGGTCTTCGACACGATCCGCCTCGACACGAACGCCGCGATCGAGTCGTTCACCTTCGACGGCGCCGCGGTGCGCCGGCCGGGCGAGACGATCCACTTCCGCCTGGTTGCGAGCGAGCCGCAAGGCGCGGCCACGGTGACCGTCGATGAGGTCTTCAGCGCCGTGCCGCTCTTCGACGACGGCACCAACGGCGACAGCCAGGCGCACGACGGGACCTACGAGCGCACGCTCGCGATTCCCAGTGCGGCCGCGGTCAGCAACAAGGAGGTCCGCGGCGCCTTTACCGATGAGGCCGGCAACGCCGCCACGACCGTGACCGCCCCGCGGCTGATCACCATCCGCAAGGCCCCGGAGCCGGTCGACCTGCTCGGGCCCATCGTGGCCGAGCCGCCCGACGCCGCGTCGGTCACGCTGCGCTGGAGCCCTTCGCAGGAGAGCGCCTTCTCGGCCTACCGGATCTTCCGCTCCGAGTCGGCGCCGGTGGACTCCTCGGGTCGGCTCATCCATTCAGTCACGAGCAAGGCCACCGTCGAATACGAGGACACCGACGTCGTCGAGGGCCGCACCTACCACTACCGCGTGTATGTGCTCGACACCTTCGGGCAGGAGACGGGCTCCAACGCGGTGCAGACCCTGGTCGCCAACGTGCGGCCGCCCAAGGCGGTCACTGTCGAGAGCCCCGGCACGGCCACGACGACCAAGATCGTCCTCAAGTGGAGCAAGTGCGACGACCGCGACTTCGCCGCCTATCGCGTCTATCGGAATACGACCGGTGCGGTGAGCGAGAACGACACGCGCGTCGCCGAGATCACCAGCGCCGACCAGCTCACGTGGGACGACAGCGGCCTGCAGGAGAATACGACCTATTACTACCGCATCTACGTTGCCGACACCGGCGGCCTGACCACGCGGAGCAACGAGGTCGAGGGCAAGACCGAGAACGACGTGCCCGCGGCGGTCACCCTGCAGCAGCCCACGGCCATGAGCACCACCCGCATCGCGCTCGATTGGAGCGCGGCCACGGAGTCCGACTTCCGCGATTACAAGATCTATCGGAACATGACCGGCGCGGTCACGAACAGCGACTCGCTGGTCGCCACCATCACCGACATCCATCGCACCTACCACGACGACGCCGGCCGGCGCGAGAACACGCGCTACTACTACCGGGTCTACACGACCGATCAGAGCGGGCTCTTTGCTCGCAGCAACGAGGTCGAGGCGAGAACCAAGAACGATCCGCCGCCCGCGGTCACGCTGCACGCGGCGACGGGAATCGACAGCACCTCGGCCACGCTCTCCTGGACACAGAGCACCGTTCACGATTTTGCCTACTATCGGCTCTATCGTGATGTGGTTTCGGCAGTGTCGACGGCGTCGACCCTGGTCTCCGAGATGGAGGACCGGGGCTTCACGTCGATGCGCGACGGTGGACTCGAGTCCGGCACTCGGTATTACTACCGCGTCTTCGTCGTCGACGACGCGGAGGAACCCGAGTCGACCGGGAGCAACACCATCACTCTCGTGACGCCCTGAGATCGTGGAGGGAAGGCACCATGACGGTAGTAACAGGGATTCTGGAAAGGGACGTGGGTTCCACGGCCGAGGACCTGGCGAGGAAGTTCGATTTCTCGGACTGGCGCGACCTGCCGCTGGCGGTCCCGCCGGCGATCGCCGGGCACAAGGGCCCGCCACAGGGCGTGAGCGTGCTCGAGCGCGGCCTGGCGCTCATTGGCATGGTCATGCTCTCGCCGGTGATGGCCGCGGTCGCCCTGGCGATCAAGCTGGATTCACCGGGCGGCCCCGTGATCTACCGCCAGGAGCGGGTCGGGCTGAACCGGCGCAACGGCGGGAACGGCGCGGGCGGTAACGGCGGCCCGGGTGGCAACGGCGGGAATGGCGCAGGCGGCAACGGCGGCCCGGAGCGGCGGCGGGCGCCGGCCTACGGCCGGTCGTTCATGCTGTGCAAGTTCCGGACGATGATCCCGGACGCCGAGAAGCACACCGGGCCGGTGTGGGCGGCCAAGCGCGACCCGCGCGTGACCCGCGTGGGGCGCGTGCTGCGCAAGCTGCGCCTGGATGAGATCCCGCAGCTCTACAACGTCCTGCGCGGCGACATGCGCCTGATCGGCCCACGGCCGGAGCGGCCGCACTTCGTCGCCCAGCTCTGCGAGGCGATCCCGCAGTACGCCGAGCGGCTGAAGGTGCCCCCGGGCATCACCGGCCTGGCGCAGGTTGAGCGCGAGTACGATGCCAGCGTCGACGACGTGAAGAGGAAGATCATGTACGACCTCTTCTACGTCCGGCACTGGAGCAGGCTGTTGGATATGAAGATCATGGTCAAGACGATCGATGTAGCGTTAAGGGGGAGTGGGGCGCGGTAGATACTCGCCGCGTGGTGGGCGCTTGCGGCGACGGGCCGTGCGGCGCGTGGCTGGGCGAAGGCCCGCACGCATTGCCCAAGGGGGAAGTATGGAACTGGCTCGCGTTCTCAAGCTAGTGCTGCTGGCGGCCTGCGTGTTCTTGGGCATGCAGGGGCCTGCCCTGGCGCAGGGGGGGGCGGCCAGTTCACAGCCGGCGGAGTACCGCCTGGGCCCGGAGGACGTGGTTCAGATTCGGGTGTATGGAAGGGACGATCTCTCTGGCCCTGCCGCGCTGGATCCCTCGGGAAAGCTCCAGCTTCCCCTGGTTGGGCAGATCGACGCGGCCGGGCGCACCCCGGCGGAGTTGACCCGCCTGCTCAGCGAGCGGTACCGGATTATCGATCCCCGCATTCTGGAAGCCTCGGTGGTGGTCACTCAGTACGGCAGCCAGAAGGTCACCGTGTTGGGGGAGGTACGCAACCCCGGGCCGCATGCCTTTCCACAGATCCCGGACCTGCTGGGGGTCATCTTGGCTGCCGGGGGCGTCACCCCTCAGGCGGACCTGGCCCGCGTGCAGGTTGTCCGCCACGAGGAGCAGGCGGGTGAGCCACGCACGATCACCGTCGACCTCTCGCGCGGGCTCGAGCAGACAACTGTCGAAGAGCTTCCGGAGATCCGATCCAAGGACACCGTCATCATTCCGTCCATGGTCGGGGAATTTGCTTCCGGGGATCGCTTTCAGGTCCTGGGCGCCGTGAACGCACCGGGGTCGTATCGCCTGCCGGTGGCGGCCACATTGGTCGAGGCGATCGCCGCCTCGGGAGGTGCCGCGCCGGGCGCCGATCTCCGCAAAGTGCGTTTGACACGCGCTACGCAAACGGGGGCCCTGACCTACGAGCTGGATCTGCAGTCCTACTTGTACACGGCCAGTCCCGGTGTCGATTTGGACGTCAGGCCAGGGGACACGGTTGTTGTTCCAAGCAAGCAGTCCACGCTTGCGGCGATATTCGACAAGGCTGTGAGAATCACGCCGGTGATCTCGCTGGCCCTCGGTCTGGGCTATGCGTTCAGGTAGGACTCATGGCGCTAAATGACAGAGACTTGATGTCCTCCTCCGATGCGAGCGCCGAGTTCAAGCGCTACCTGCGCATGTTCGGCCGTCACAAGGGACTTATTGCCCTGTGCCTTGTTCTTGCCTTGTGCACCATGCTCATTGTGTTGGAGTACTTGCCGCAGGTGTACGAATCAAACGTCGTACTCCTGATACGCGACTCAAGACTTGTAGCACGCGATGTACAACAGCTCATGGGAGGTATCCTGGAGTCTCCCGGAGGGGCCAACGTCGACAGGCAGCAGGTCTCCACGCTGGCAGGGCGAATTCGCAGTCGTCCATTTCTCGAGCGCGTCATCCGGACGCTGAGAATCAACGAGGAACCCGGCATTCGCGCGCAGGCCGAGGAGCAAAGGCACAAGCATCCGAACGTCACTGCCGATGAGTTGGCTGTGCGCATTCTAGTTGACTATATGCAGTCCAGGATCCGCGTTACCACCCAAGGCCCGGGCATGTACCGAGTCAGTGTTGCGGATCGCAAGGCCGCCACCGCCCAGAACCTCGCCTGGCACATCAGTGCGCTCTTCGTGGACTTGTCCGATCAAGAGAGGACCGAGAACATCAAGGATGCACGGACCCTGGGACTGGATCTCGTGCGGACCTACACCGAGGAGCTCCGTCGTTCGGAGGAAGCGCTCGAGCAGTTCAAACAGGGACGCATCGAGCAGGGCTTCACGCAGCGCATTGTGCGCATCGATAACCTCTCCGTGGCCGTGGCATTGCGGCAACGAATCTTAGATGGGGCATCCGATGCCAGGATTCGCGCGCGAACACTGCAGGACTCACTCTCCCGGCAGGGAATCGCGGTCGCCCTCGAAGTCGTGGCGCAGGATGCCGAGTTGGTGGATCTGGCAGCCAATCTGCGGACCTCGCTCTGGAATGAGGTGACCAAACGGCTGGCATCGCCCGAACTGGCCGGTGTTCCGGACTGGCCCCCCCCGGGAGCCTACGGCACCCTGCGCTGGAATCTTCTGCAGCGTGCCGAGCAGCTCGCGATCCAGCTCTTCCCGGATGCGAATCCTGATGTCACGGCAACCTTGAGTCGGTACTTGTTCTCCAAGATCGACTCAGAGGCGCAAGGGCGGACAGCCGACCTGCTTGGCGCCGAGATCAGCGAGTCCAGGCGCGAGGCAGCACTGGGACCGCGAGGAGAGATGGAGTTGGTGCGCCTCGAGTCGGATGTCGCCCAGAAGCGCCGACTCGTTCAGAGCGCCGAGGAGCAGGTCCTGGGCACCGACGTGCGCGGAGCGGTCGAGGCGGCCAAGATGGGCCTCAAGACGGAGATTCTGGATCCCGCCACCCTGCCGCTGAAGCCGGTCTGGCCCAACCGCCAGAAGCTCCTGGTCGCCTCGATCTTCGTGGGGATCATGCTGGGACTGGGGCTGACCTATCTGATCGAGACCCTGGATCCGGTTCTGCGCCGCGTGGAGGACTTTGCCAAGGTCATTCCCGAGCCGGTTCTGGGCACGACACCTCTTCTGTCCCGACGCGCCGTGATCAAGCATGGATGGTTGCGACGGCACTGGGCCACAGCCGCCTCGCTAGCCGTGGCGCTCCTTACGGGGGCGTTCTTCCTGGTCCGCGGGCCGGTCTTCCATGCGCCAACCGAAACTCGAGTGCCGGCCCAGACGGCCCCGGAGAGCGTGCCCGATGCGAACCGTTGACCGGCTCAACCAGGACTGGCGGCTCGCGACCGAAGTCCACAAGCTGGAATCGCGGCTTTGGCGCATCGCCCAGCAGGACGGCATCAAGGTCGTGTTGTTCACGAGCGCCAACCGGGGCGAGGGCAAAAGCACGACCGTTGCCTATCTTTCGACGGCGCTTGCACTACATCCGGATCGGCGGATTTTTGCGGTGGACCTGGATTTTCGAGAGCCAAGGCTCAACGAACACTTCCGCTTCGACGGGGCTGGTGGGATAGGCGCGGTGCTCCGCGGCGAGCGCCCATTGCAGGACGCGATCATCAAGACGGAGCTGCCAAGTCTCGATGTGCTTTTGCCCAGTCCGGAGGGCGAAGACCCGCACCTGCTGCTCAGAACCCAACAGGTCACCGCGATATTCGACGCCTTGCGCCCAGCCTACGATCTTGTGCTCATCGATGTCCCGGCCATGATTCCGGTGGCGGACGCCTCGATCCTCATGCCGTTCGCGGATGGGGTGGTTTTGGTGGCCATGGCGGGCAGGAGCACGAAACCCTTGCTCCGCCGAGCGCGTGAAACTTGCCTGGGCATGGGGGCAAACATTCTCGGCCTGGTCGTGGGCAACCTCCAGGAGACCATGCCCGGCTATGCCGGCGACAGCTATTACTACGGTCACAAGAGAAGCAAGCCACCGGAGCGTGGAAGCGGTGAACCGAAGTCCCCGTGATGAGCGGGCGCCCGCCGTTTCGGTCGTCATTCCCGTGCTCGATGAGGCTCGTGACATCGGGAGGCTCCTGGGTGAGATCCTCGAGCAGGTTCCGCCGCCCGGTGGTTTCGAGGTTCTCGTGGCCGACGGGGGATCGACGGACGACACACGCCGGATTGTCACTGACCTCTGCTCGACGTGGCCGAATCTGCGGCTGCTGGACAATCCGCGCAAACTCAGCGGCGCGGGGCGGAATGTGGGCGCCACCGCCGCCAGGGGCAAGTACGTTCTCTTCCTCGACGGCCACTGCGCCCTTCCCCGCCGGGACTATCTGGTGCGGTTGGTCGAGTTGTTCGAGTCCACGGGCGCTGCCTGCTTAGCCCGCCCGCAGCCGCTCAATCGGATGGCAGACAGCGGGTGGGCGGCGGTGATCTCCGCTGCGCGTCACTCCTGGCTTGGTCATGACCCGGCCTCCTACATCTACGGCGGTCCGCCGGGGTTTGCCGATCCGCGCTCGGCCGGCGCGGCCTATCTGCGGTCGGCGATCGAGCGCCTGGGGGGCTACGACGAACGCTTCGATGCTTGCGAGGACGTGGAGTTCAATCATCGCGTCGCGGCGGCCGGTTTGCCCTCCTACCTGCACCCGGATCTCAGTGTGCCGTACCGGCCGCGTTCTTCACCGGGCAGCCTCTTTCGGCAGATGTTCCGCTATGGACGTGGCCGGGCGAGGCTCATGGCCAAGCATCTGACCGTGGTTCCCTGGCCGTTGGTCCTCGTCACGGCGTTCTTGATTCTGGCGCTGCTGGCGCTTCTCCTGGTGGAGCCCCGAATCGCCGCCGCCATGGCTGCGATTTCACTCGGGTGCTGGGTCCTGCTGATCGCGGGCGAGAGCGTGAGGCTCACTGGCCTGCGGCCCGCAGCCTGCAGAATGATGGCGGCGTTTGTCGTCATCCATCTGGGGCTGCTCTTGGGGTTCTGGCGAGGTCTTCTGGAGTTCCGGAGGTTTCGTAAGCCGCCGAAGCCGCCGGGGGAAGGTCGGCCATGATCCTCACGCTGGCCTTCTGGGTGTGTGTCGTCTTGCTCGTCTATGTCTACGTGGGCTACCCGTTGCTCTGCTGGTGTCTGGGAAGTCTGCTGCGACGGGACCCGCGCGGTCGCGCGCTGGCCGATGACGACTTGCCCCGCGTGTCGATCGTCACCGTGGCGTTCAACGAGGCCGAGAGCATCGCCGCGACGCTGGAGAACAAGCTCTCCCAGGACTACCCCGCGGATCGGCTCGAGATCCTGGTCGTCTCCGATGGTTCCACTGACGAGACCGACTCGATTGTCGGGGCATTCGCAGACAGAGGCGTGCGGCTTGTGCGCCAGGAGCCACGCGCTGGAAAGACTAGCGGCCTGAATCTGGTACTCCCGCAGACCAGCGGTGCGATTGTGGCCTTCGCCGACGCCAACAGCATGTGGGCGCCGGACGCCCTGCGCCACCTGGTGGAACCGCTCATGGATCCGCAGGTCGGGTACGTCACCGGGCGGATGCTCTACCGCGCGCCGGACGGATCGCTCGCCGGTGAAGGCTGCTCAGCATACATGCGCTACGAGAACCAACTGCGGCGGTGGGAGACGCGCATCGGGTCGATCGTGGGGGTCGATGGGGGGATCGATGCCGTCCGGCGCGAGTTGTATGAACCGATGCGCCCCGACCAGCTCCCGGACTTCGTCCTGCCCCTGGCTGTGAGGGAGAAGGGATTTCGGGTGGTCTACGCACCCCGCGCCCGCCTGCACGAGGACGCCCTGCAATCGGTGGAAGATGAATTCCGCATGCGGGTGCGCGTGGCCTTGCGGGCCTGGTGCGCTCTGAAAGACAAGGCGGCCCTACTCAATCCCCTTCGTTTCGGGTGGTTTTCCTGGCAGCTAGCCTCACACAAGCTCCTGCGGTACCTGGCGCCATTCTTCCAGGCCGGTGCCCTTGTCACGGCCCTGCTCCTGTTGGGGTCGGGCGGGTTCTGGCGTCTTGTTGTGGCCGCGCAAGCGGTGTTCTATGCGCTTGTGGTCGCCGGGCACTTCTGGCGGGGCCGTGTTCGTTCCCCGCTGGTGGCTTTTCCGTACTACCTCACGCTGATCAACATCGCTTCGCTGGTGGCGTTCGTAGCGTTCCTGCAGGGAAAGAAGCAGGTGGTGTGGAATCCGAGGACATGAAGCGCGGGAATGCGGAGAGAGGTCGGGGCACGGGCGGAGTGCAGACGGGAAGGACAAACTGCATCTGGATCGCCTGGGAGCAACACCGCCGCAGCGAGAGCCTCGCCAGCGAACTGGGCGTGCCGCTGCATATCTTCACCTCGAAGGCCGCGCGCTGGAGGAAGCACCCCACATTTGCCGCACGAACACTGCGGCTGCTCCTCAGGGCCCGCCCCCGCGTTCTCATGGTTCAGAACCCCTCATGGCTCCTGACGTGGCAGGCGATGGCGTTGCGGCCGTTGCTTCGCTACAAGCTCATCGTGGATGCGCACAATGGAGGTGTGTATCCATTCGAAGCCTGGCATCGGCACTTCCGTTGGGTGTTTCCCATCTTCCACCGGGGTGCAGACCTGACGCTGGTAACCAACGAGGCGGTGGCTGCAATCGTGCGCGCCAACGGCGGGCAGACCTTCGTGTTACCAGATCCGCTGCCGGCCTGGGCCCCCATGGAGGAGACCGACTCGAGTATCACGGGTTCGACGGTGACCTGCATCTGCTCGTTCGCGGCCGATGAGCCCTATGAAGAAATGGTCGCCGCAGGGAGACTGCTGCCAGACGGCGTGGAGTTGTTCATCACGGGCGACGTGGAGAAGCGGGCACCGGCCCTGGTAGGCCGGGCGCCGGCCAATGTGCGGTTCACGGGCTACCTGGATGATGCAGCCTACGAGCGACACCTGCGACAATCGGCCGTGATTGTCGATCTCACCGCTTTCGATGACTGCTTGGTATGTGGCGCCTACGAGGCAGTGGCGCTGGGCATCCCGTTGGTTCTGTCTGACACCGCAGCGAATCGCGCGTACTTCGACAAGGGTGTCGTGTATACCGAAAACACGGCCGGGGCGATCAGCCAGGCCATTCGGAACGCGCTGGATTGCCAGCCAGCCCTGCGCCGAGAGGTCGGCGAGCTGCGCGTGCAGTTGTCCACGTCCTGGCGGAGACGACGAGACGAACTCATAAGCATGCTCTCGGTCATGGAGTGCGACTTCCAGGAGCAGGAGCCAAGATGACGAACACAGGCCGAGGGCAGGGGGTCGTGCAATCGTCGTGGTTTCCCTACGTCGCCCCCTTTGCAGTCTTTGCCATTCTGACCTATGCGGGTGCGCACTGGTCTGGGGCAGCGCACATCTGGTACGGCCTCAAGACCCTGGTGGTCGGCCTCATGCTGGTGGCCTTCCGCCGCCGGTATCGCGGGTTCTCATGGGGTACGGGTGCCGCCAATTGGGCCATCGGGGTGGCTGCTGGGATCGTGGTCCTGGTGATCTGGGTGGCTCCCGAGGGATTGCTCCCGTTCATGCGCATCGGCCAAGCCAGCGGTTTCAACCCGCACGCGTTCGGTGTGGGCGGGCCCGGGCTGTGGGCCGTGATCGGCCTGCGGCTGCTGGGGGCGAGCGTCGTCGTGCCCGTGATGGAGGAACTCTTCTGGCGCAGCTTTCTCATGCGGGTGCTGATCAACGCCGATTTCGAGCGCGTGCCGCTTGGGACCTACCGGTTCTTCTCTTTCGCCATGGTCGCCCTCGCCTTTGGCTTCGAGCACGATCGCTGGTTGGTCGGAATCGCAGCGGGGTTGATCTACGGCGGCTTGCTGGTGTGGCGGCGGGACCTCTTCACGTGCATGATCGCCCATGCGGTGACGAACCTGGGGCTGGGGATCTACGTGCTCAAGACGCAGATGTGGTCGTTCTGGTAGGGACGGACCGGCTGGCGAGTGGCACTCAGTTAGCCGCAGCGCCGCGCCGGATCGCCGGCCGAGCAGCCCCCGGGCCGCCCCTGACCCCTTCGCGGCAATCCCTTGACGCCTCCTCCGCGATTACGCATCATGCGTAACGCGAGGTGCGTACCATGACCAATCCGTTCCGCTACGGGGGCGTCGTTGACAAGACGTCGTTCTGCAACCGCAAGCAGGAGCTCCACGACCTGCTGCGCGCCGCGCTGAACGGCGAGCGCTTCTTCCTCCACTCCGAGCGGCGCCAGGGCAAGACCTCCCTGGTCCGCCAGATGCTGCGCAGCCTCCCCCGCGACAAGTGCCTGGGGGTCTACGTCGATCTCTGGCCCACCGAGGGCGAGGAATCCTTCGCGACCGTGACGGCCAAGGCCATCTCCGAGAGCATGGCGACCAAGGCCGACAAGATGCTCGAGGCGGCGCGGAGATTCTTCGGCGGCCTGGCGCCCGCCCTGACGGTCGACCCGCAGGGCAACCCGCAGCTCACCTTCAGCAGTCGCGGTTCGCACTGGACGCCGGCCGATCTACGCGATGTGCTCGCTGCGCCGGAGGCGATCGCCCGGCGCCGGCACAAGCGCGTGGTCATCGTCTTCGACGAGTTTCAGCGGATCCTCGAGTACGGCAGCGACGTCGTCGAGCGCACGCTGCGCAGTGCGATTCAGGAGCAGCAGCACGTATCGTACCTGTTCCTGGGCAGTCGCAAGCATCTCATCCAGCGCATGTTCCTCGACCAGAGCCGCCCGCTCTACAAGTCGGGCACGCACTATCCCCTCGGACCCATCGACACGAAGCACTGGGTACCCTTCATTCGTTCCCGGTTCCGGAAATCGGACCGAGCCATCGGCACCGAGCTCATCAGGAGAATCTGTGACGCCACGGGCGGGCATCCGTTCTATACGCAGCATCTCTGCCATGTCGTCTGGGAGCTCACCCCGCCAGGGGGGCAGGCCGAAGTCGGCGCGATCGACAAGGCTATCGACCTTCTGCTCGAGCGTGAAACCTATGCCTACACGGCGCTCTGGGAGTCCTTCGCGCTCAATCAGAGACGCTTCCTCGCGGGCCTGGCCGCGGAAGCGCCGCGCGTCGCACCCTTCAGCTCGGACTTTGTGCAACGCTACCGCCTTCGTTCCGCCTCCAACGCGCAGAGGGCGGCCGAGGCGCTCCTTGGTCGCGATGTGATCGACCGAGACGATGGGTCGTATCTGATCAGCGATCGATTCTTCCGGATCTGGATCCGGCGCGCGGGGCTGCCGGGGTGAGGCCAGGGTGGCAGCCCGAAAGGTCGCTACGCTGGCGGCCCAGTTCCCCGCGGTGCTCATCCTAGGACCCCGGCAGTGCGGTAAAACCACCCTCGTCAAGCACTTCCTGACCGGTGACTACTTCGACCTCGAGAAACCCTCTGATCGGCAGGTTTTCGAGGGTGATGTCGAGCTTGCCCTGCGCCGGTTCGCGGGCCCGCTGGTCATCGATGAAGCGCAGGTGCTCCCGAGCCTGTTCTCTGTGCTCCGAGCGATGATCGATGAAAGGGGCGACCAGGTGGGGCGCTACTACCTGCTAGGGTCCGTCAACCCGGAGCTTGTCGAGAGCATCTCGGAGAGCCTGGCCGGCCGCGTGGGCATGATTGAGCTGACGCCCTTCCTCCACGCCGAAGTCGCCGCCCGCGGGATTGCGCTGGACGAGTTCTGGCTCAGGGGCGGATTCCCGGATGCCTGCCTGGCGGCCGATCTGACTCGCTGGCAGCTCTGGCAGGAGAATTACATCCGGGCGGTCGTCGAGCGAGACCTTCCCCGCCAGCGCGCCCGGATATCGCCCATCCAGATGCGGCGACTGATGGGACTGCTAGCGCATCACCACGGGGGACTCTTGAACCTGTCGGACATCGGGCGCTCGCTGGGCGTCTCTTACCATACCGCCCGCGCCTACCTCGACCTGCTCGAGGCGCATTTCCTCATCCGTCGCTTGCAGCCGTACTACCCCAACGTGGGCAAACGACTCACCAAGTCACCCAAGCTCTATATCCGAGACAGTGGAGTGCTTCACCACCTCCTCGGCATCGGTTCCGTGCGAGACCTGTTGGCCTCGACGCAGCGCGGGCGGAGCTGGGAGGGCATGATGATCGAGCAGATCATTGCCCAGACCCAGCTTGAACACACGGGCGCGCAGTTCTACTTCTACCGCACCCATGCCGGGGCCGAGATCGATCTCGTCGTGGAGCGTGGGCAGGAGCGACTCGGATACGAATTCAAGTGCGCGGCATCCGTGAGCGCGCGCGACTGGGCCACGCTGCGCCAGGCTGTCGCCGAAGGCGTCATCGACCGCGGCATGGTGGTCTACGCCGGTGAACGGCGGTTTCCCGCTGCTGAGGGCGTGGAGGTAGTGCCGGCGGCGGCTGTGCTGGCGTAGTGATTTCGCGGCTGTCAATTGAGGACGAAGAACGAGAGGGCGCGACCATCCACGGAGTCGAGGCAACTCCAGGCCGGACGCTCCTGTTCCAGCGGGTGGTTGGACCGGCTTCCGAGGTGATCATGTCCTGCGCCGCCCCGCACGGACGAATCGCACGATCTCGTCACGAGACAGACCTAGGTCCAGACCTGGGACGTCAAGTGGCGAGTCAGTGTTTTCCTCAGGACGAAGAACAAAGACCTCGCCATCCTTTCGGCGAATGCGCACCGCACCCTCACGAAGTGCCCGCTCCAGCAATGCGGCGAGTCTCTGTCGAGCCTCTGAATACGTATAGACTTTCATTTGCTCACCTCAATCACCCGACAGCCCGCCGCCCTTGCAGCTCGCGATAGGCCCTTGTCCAGAGTCAATAGAGGACACCGTTGCCGAAGAGCAGCGCAGATGACATAGGCATCGTACGCGTAGATGTCATGTGCATCCGCGATCTCCAGCGCGACCTCCAGATCGACTTCAACCGTGTGGAGTGGAATCTGATGGTAGGTATCGACGGCCCGCAAGGCTTGGTCAAGAGAGATGCGCCTTCGTTTGAGCATTGCACCCAAGGCGTTGCCGACTTCCCAGTGTACGGACTCAGGTGTCACAAGCTCGGCTCCGCGAGTCTGCTTTACAAGGGCAGCGCGTTCCGGTTCACTGGTCAGAACAGCGATGATGACCGATGTATCGAGTACGAGTTCCATAGTCCCTCCGCGAGTGGTACAATTGTACGAGTCAGTGGGTTCCCTGTCCAGAGGAATGAATGCCCAGAGGAATAAATGCACTGAAAGCCCTGATGGGGCACTGCTGTAAAGCATTCTGAGACTGCGCCTTGCATATCTCCTGCGGACCCCGACACCTGATGGGAGGGTCTGACTGGGGGACCATCGTCGGGGCCCTGCATTGAGACCATTGAGACCACGCGAGAGGCCCATGTCGAGAAGCTCACAGCGAGGACTTCCGGCCCAAGGCTATCCGATGAGCGCCGATGACTGAGTCGCTGCAGGGCGGCCGGCGTCAGCGAGTCTGGCGTGAAGGGGCGCACGTGACTCCACCACTCGGAGCAACGATTCCGCGTCCGCGAGCACCGTCTCCACCAAGCTGCGATCCGCGGCCTGCGGCGCGGTGCCGTAAGCGCGGGCCAGGCCCTCGGCGCGCGAGATCAGGGCCGCGCGCTCGAGCGACAGGACGCCCTGGGGGACCAGGATCTCATAGAGCAGCCGAGCAGCCCCGAGCGCTTGCGCGTCATCCGTTCCGTGCGTGCCCTCCGCAGGGGGGCGCTGGTCTCCCAGGCCGGTCGCCAGCGCGCGCATGGCTGCAACCATGCTCGCGTGCGCCTGCTCGATCGCCTCTGCTCCCAGCCCCGCCGCGGCGAGCGTCCTGGCTGCCGCCAGCTTCCGCGCCGCCACCGACACGCGCTCGTCGCGTTCGGCCGCCGCACGCGGTTCGTGTCCCGCCGGGCGCTCGAGGAGCACGTGCGCGCCGGCCAGCGGCGAGCCCTGGAGCGGCGCCATGAGCCGCTCGGCCCGCGCCTCCACGGCCACGACGCCTGCTTGTGCGGCAGCGGAGCGCATCGCCTCGTCGGCGTCATCGACGAGGGCCACTACTTCTCCGGCCGCCGTCTGCACGACACGCTGCAGCCGCGAACCCATCAGCTCCGCGGCCTTGCGAGCGCGCTCGGCCGGCGTGGCTGCACGGGTGGCGCCGACGTCCTCCACGCCCGGAGACGGCGGCGCAACAGCCCGCCCCGCGCGCCTGCTCTGAGGCTCCTGATCCTCCCTATCCTCCATATCCGCCATCGCCGCCAGCGCGCTGCGCACGGCGCCCAGGCAGCTCGAGGAGGCCGCGACGCGCGTGGTCGTGGCGCCGCGGTTGAGCGCGGCGTCCGCCAATTCGCGCTTGGCCTGCAGGGTGCCCTCGAGCCCGCTCTCGAACGAGTTCTCGGAGACGAGCAGGATCACGTGCACGGTCTCGGTCTGGCCGTGCCGGTGGATGCGACCGATGCGCTGTTCGAGCACGGCCGGGTTCCACGGCAGCTCGAGGTTGATCATCGTGCTGGCGAACTGCAGGTTGAGCCCAACGCCGCCCGCGTCGGTCGAGAACATCAGCAGGCACTCGGGATCATCGCGGAAGCGGGCGATGATACCCCCGCGGCTCCGGGTGGGCACGCCGCCATGCAGGCGCGCATAGGCCAGGCCCATTCCTTCCGCCCGCTGGGCGGCCAGGCGGCCGAAGCGCTCCCACTCGCTGAAGACGATCACCTTGCGCCCCCGCTCGAGGCACAGATCGCGGATGAGCTCCTCGAACTCGTCGAGCTTGGGCGATCCAACCGTTTCCTTGTCGACCAGCCCGGCGGCATTGCAGGCCATGCGGGCGTTCTGCATCGCCATCATGAGCTGCTTCTCTTCCCGCGGCGTGAGGGGTCGCTTCTCGGCCAGCGCGGCCAGGCGCGCCGCCATGGCCACGGCCTCATCCATCAGGTCGCGCTGCGTGCTCGTCAGCTCGACGCCGATCCGTGAGACGATCCGCTCCGGGAGCTGGAGCTTGACCTCCTCCTTCGTGCGGCGCAGCAAGTGCGGGGCCAGACGGCGGCGCAACTCGTCCAGATTCCTGTACCCGAGGATGCGATGCCCCTTCTCGGCGCGCACGACAAAGGACTCATTGTACGCCCAGAGCGGACCGAGGGCGCGCCGGTCGATGACCTGCATCACGCTGTACAGGTCGTCCAGGCGGTTCTGCAGCGGCGTGCCCGTGAGCACGAACGCGTAGGTCGTCTCCAGCGTCTTGATGGCCTCAGCCGTCTGTGTGCGCCAGTTGCGAATGCGCTGGGCCTCATCCAGAACGAGCAGGCCGGGCGCGAGCTCCTTGCGGATCCGCTCGGCATCGCGCAGGACGATCTCGTAGTTGGCCACCGTGAAAGGCGTCCGCTGCCGGTACGCCTCCAGCCGCATGGGCACCGAGCCCTCGACGATCGTACATTCCATGCCCGAGAAGCGCTGGATCTCAGAGGCCCACTGCGACTTGAGCGACGCGGGGCAGACGACCAGCGAACGGCTCACTTCACCGCGATCCCACAGGATGCGAGCGGCCGCGATCGCTTGCACGGTCTTGCCGAGGCCCATGTCGTCGCCGAGCAGACCGCGGCCATGCGCGGCCAGGAAGGCGGCGCCCTCGACCTGATAGGGATAGAGCTGGGCGCGCACTCCCGGCACGCGGGCACCGGCGGCCAGGATCTCGCGGGCGACCACCTCCCGCCGCTCTTCGGCGCGCCGTTCGCTCGCGAGCTGGTCGATCAGCTCAGGCACGTCGTCGTACATCACCAGGTTGCGGATGCGGCGCCCCCGGGCACGCAGGCCGGGGAATCTCTCCGCCGGATCTCCCCGCAAGAAACCCTTGGCGTCGAAGAACTCCTTCGCGAGCGCCATCATCCCCGCCGTGGGGCGTGGCGGCAGGTGCAGGTGGATGCGGGGCGTGTCGTGCCGGTCGACGAGGAGCTGCGCCATGGCCGGCGGGCGAGCGGCGGCCGCGGCGAACTTGCGCTTGCCCCGGCGGCGCAGCGCCCCGAGCACGGCCTCGATGTGCTTGCAGGTTCCCAGGGCCGATCCCGCGTAGTCGCGGCAGGAGCACCGGTTCACGCGCTCCGCGAGCGAGCGGATCTCGACCACGTAGAGCTTCCCGGACGGCGAGCGGACCTCGAACACGCCGAAGTAGCCGTCGCCCTCCCGGCACTTCACGCGGAACCCTTCCTCCATCCCCCGCTGGCGGCGCACTTCGATCTCGCTGCGCTCGAGCTCATCGACGCCCGGCGCGGAGTCGGGCGGTTCGTGCCCGTCGAGGTTGTAGCGCACGGCGAGCACGGCCAGGGCATGCTTGCAGAACGGCTCCCAATCGAACGGGCAGGTGCAGCTCGCCAGGAACTCCTCGCCGTCGTGCTCCAAGGTGACCAGATACGGCTCGCTGCGCGTGCCCTGGACGCGGGCCTCGATGCGTCCATTCGCCTGGGCGAGGTCGAGCACGCGGCCGGCGTGGGCGTAGGCCAGGCCGCGGCGCACGATGCGCTCGCTGGCCAGGCTCTGAAACATCCGCATCGGCAGCGTGGCCGGCGCCGTGGAGCTCGTGCAGCGCCGCATGGACATTGAGGACCCTTCCCGGTTGATCCCGCTGGACATTACCCCTCTCCCTCTTCGGAGCGGCTCGCCTTTCGGCCGCGCGTGCGCGCGCTCGAGATCCGCAGATCGGCGTACGACATCACCTCGATCATCTGTTCGAGCGGCAGCTCCAGGCGGGGGTCCTGATGATTGCGCAGGACGACCTCCTTGGCGAACAGCCGCGCCAGATAGCGCAGCTTCAGGCGCGGTCGATCGGCCACCGCGCGGTAGTCACGATGCCCCGAGTTCACCTGCCAGCGCCCATCGGCCATCCGCGAGCGCCAAGATTCCCCGGGCTGATCGACGAGCTCCGGCTCGGGGATCCCCTCGGACGACCGGCGTCCGGGTAGCTCCTCCAGGATCTCGATCGGGACCTCGGTCGCGCAAGATCTCGAACCCGATGTAGCTTTGACGATCAGCAGCCCTTGGGCGGGCTCGTCGCTGGCGATGAGCGTGGCGCGCGCGATCGGGCCTGCGGGAGTGTGCAGATCCGCTATCTCTGCGAAGGGCCGAGTCGGTTCCGCGAGGGGCCCGCCGGTCTCCGCAGTGGCCACTCGCAGCGTCCACTCGAAGCGGACCTCGCCCTCGACCGGACGGCCGGTCGCATCCACGGCAATGGCTTTCACGCGCCGACGGCCTCCGCATGCGACCCGCAGCTTCGGGGGCGTCACTTGTACTGTCGCCAGCGGCCCGGGCGGCAGGAGCTCTTGATCGACCGGGACCGCGAGGACATTGCCGGCGTCATCGAGATCCTCGTCGCCCTCGGCAAGCGAATCGGCATCGGGGAGGGCGGTGCCGGCGGATTCGGCGGCCACGGCGGCGGCCTCTCCAAGACTCCCCGGTCCCGTGCCCGCGGCTCCGGGCCCAAGCCCCGGCCCGCTCGGCCCCGCGCCCACGTCGCCCTCCTGTCCCACCGGGAGCATCGCGTAGGACGGCCGCTGCCTGTAGAAGTCGCGAAACGCCCGCTGCAGGTCGCGCAGGAGGAGCCGATCGATCTGCTCGCTGCGGCGACGGTCGTAGCTTTCGAGCAGGCCGGCCAGCATCTTCTCGACCGGCCTGAGGGCGTGCACGAACGCTTCGGCCGCTTCGTCGGGGATCACCCCACGCCGCGATCCCGGAGCGACATGGAACCCGGGGAAATCGATCATGCCGGTCAGGCGCGGATCGGTCCACGGGGCGCGATCGAGATCCAGCACCCCCAGCTCGTGGAAACCCTCCGCCACCAACGTCCCGGACGCATAGACACCGATTCCCTCGCCGTCGCCGTTCTGGGCGGAGGCGCCCGTGTAATAGACCTCGATCCGGATGGGCGGGTGCTCGGGGACGTGGATGGCGTCGAGGCCCTCGATGCGTTCTCCCAGGAAGCGCCGGGGTTGTACAAGGATCCGCTTGCGAGCCCGACCGCGCGCGATGCGGTCCTCGACCAGCAGCTCGACATCGCGCGCGAGGAGCTGCCCGCGCAGCTCGACCGCCAGGTAATCCGCCGCACGGCTGGCCACCAGGATGCGCGCGGCCTCGGGATGCAGCCCCGAGACGATCACCTCGGTCCAGCGCTCCTCGAACGGCAACCGCAGGCGCAGGGGCTCGACGCGGTACTCGGGGCGGTCGCGGTAGAGGATGAGTCGGTGCGCCTTCTGGCCGGGGATCGCGCTGCGCATCTCGAGCGACTCGCCCAGGCACCAGAAGCCGAGCAGGCCGATCCCGTACTGCCCCTGGGTCATGAGCGCCAGGCGCTCGCGCGGGGAGAGCGAGCGCTTGCGGCTGTGACCGATGTGGGTGGCGATGTACTTGAGGGCCTCGGGGCGGTCCATCTCCGGAATCACGCCCAGGCCGTCGTCGAAGATCCGCAGGCACAGCGCGCCCTTATGGCGGAAGCGGCTCACGTGAACGCGCGGGGCCGCGGCGTCCAGGCTGTTCTGCACGAGCTCCGCCAGCGCCTTGCGCGGGTCGGTCTGGCTGAAGGCCACCCAGCGGATCAGCTCGAAGGGATCGTGGGCGCGCACGCGGCCCTTGACCACGCTGCGGTCCGGGGCCGTCTTGCGGGCCGCCGTCGTCTTGCGGGCCGCGCGGCGGCGTGGGGGCTGGTCGGGTCCCTCGGTCTTGCGTCGGGGCATCGCGGACTCGCGTCTTCCGGGTTGACGGCTGCAGGCACGGCCCGTTCGGGCGCAATGCCTTGGATTGCTGGAGGCTAGCAGGCGGGGCGGCAGGTGGGCAAGGGGGGGTATGCGGCCCAAGTCGAGCGCCAGGAATGGAATGGAAACGGGGCCACCAGCACACGAAGACGTCGAACCCTGAATGCACCAGACGGGCGATCCGGCCGGGACGAGGGGCACACGCTCGGAATCCCGCTTCACCTAAGTCTTGCTCCTCCATCGCATTACAGACCGCTTCAGTCCGAGCTCGACTTCTGCTACCCTTCCCACATCTACTAAGGTTGTCAGGCAAGGAGAGTGGGCACTATGGAAGCCCAGGCGCTCGATACCACCAAGCTGGTCGCGATCTGTCGGGCCAATGATGCCGAAATGGTCGCCCTCTTTGGCTCCATGGCTCGGGGCGATGCTTCGGTCGACAGCGACGTCGACTTGCTTGTCCGCTTCTCCCGACGAAAGAGCCTGCTCGCTCTGATCCGGCTTGAAAGGGAGCTGTCGACCGCCCTGGGGCGGAGAGTCGATCTCCTCACAGAGGCTTCGATCAGTCCTTACATCCGCCAGAGGATTCTGAGCGAACTCAAGGTCTTGTATGAAGCCAAGTGACTTGCACGCAGCTCTCGAGCGACTTCCGACGGCTCCACCCCACCATCCCATGGCAGGACATTGCGGGCATGCGAAACAAACTCATCCATGACTACTTCGGAGTCGACCTCGAGGCCGTCTGGTTGGCAGCGACCGAAGATGTTCCGTCTTTGGCGGGTTACGTGAGGAAGGTGCTGGGTACTGGCGACTAGTTGAAGTTCTCGTTGTCCTCCACTCGGGCCGCCTCATGACGAGCTGATTGCGCGCACGCGTACTGGCGTCACCGGCTGGAACGCGTCTGGCTTGTGCCAGCCGCGCGCAGCTCCCGCATCTCGCCCGGCAGATCTATCGCCTACGGACGGAGGCGGGCCTCGCTCCCTATCCACCCGCACCCCATCCACCCACACCGTGAACGCCTCCGTCGACCGCCCGCTTTGTCGAGGGGCCTCCTGACGGCGGGCCTCCTGACGGCGTTGGCACCCCCGGCTCACCAGAGGAAGGGGGTTGACAATCGATCGCAATTTTGCGAACATGATGAGGATTCAATGCCCAGAACTGACATCATCAGGTTCGTGCGAAGTGCCGCATAAGAATCGAAAGACTGGCCGAACTGGGCCATGAGCTGCGCAAACCGGAGGCCGACTACCTAATGCACAAGGAGTGATCGCGATGGCGACGCGAGCAAGAAAGGCGACCCGAGACGCAATCGACATCATCGACAGGCGTTTCTTCCGCGGTGGAAGGGCACAGGCCGAGCTTGAGGAGGCACGTGCAGCTGCGCATGTCGCCCGGCAGATCTATCGCCTACGGACGGAGGCGGGCCTCTCCCAGCGCGAACTTGCGAAGTTGGTAGGGACCACCGCGAGTGTGATCTGCAGACTCGAGGACGAAGACTATCGGGGTCATTCTCTGACCATGCTCAGGAGGATCGCCGCGGCCCTCGGCAGGTGCGTTGAGATACGGTTCGTTGCCATCGGAGGGAAACGAAGGACGGCGTAGTCCAGCTCCTGGGAACGCCGTGTGAGTTGGCCGGCGTCGGCGCACTTCACCGTGTCGGACGTTACTCCCTCTCCACTCGCTTGGCATCCAATTGGCTACTGGCAATAGACAGTGGTCCGGGCGGCAGCAGCGGTGTAGCACATGACAGGACGGGACGTTGGTTGAAGCTCCACCTCGTCTATTGACGGGAACCCATTCTGCCGAATAAAGTAAAGGGTGAGTAAGTGAAAAACGGCCCGGTCATTCGTCCTTGATCGAAGCGCCCTGGCTTGCCAGGACCACGAATGATCGGGCCTTTCTATTGTTGTTGTTGTGGTGGTCACCGGGGACAGCGATCTGGTGCCGGCCTTCAAGTTCGCGCGTCGCGAGGGGCTGCGCATCTACCTTGACCACCTCGGTCATGGCGTGCGAAGAGAGCTTCGAGCCCATGCGGATCTTGTCCTATAGACCAGGCGCGTGAGGGAAGGGCCGCCGTCAAGCGCCCGCCCTTGTCCGGGGAGGTCGCCCGGCGGCACTGGCGCCGCGGTCCGGCTCAAGAGGAAGCTGTGCGCTCCCTGTGCGGAATGGCTTGACCCGGTATATCGAAAGTTATATAATCACTAGGAGTGATAAGAACTCCGTGAAGATGCTGTTCTGGGGGGCGTTGTTGGACGACCCGAGGCGGTTTCCCGCGCGGGCGAGGAGCAGATCCGACGTGAGAACAAGCATCAGCCGGTCCCCAAGCACCACGCGGTTCCCAAGCATCAGCCGGTCGCGAGGTAATGTCTTCGCTGATCTGGGATTCGGCCCGCAGGAAGCCGAACATCTACGAATCCGAGCAGCGCTGATGGCCGAGGTTCGTCGGCTGATAGAAGAGCGCGGGCTGACCCAGATGGCGGCAGCGAAGCTTTTCCGCATCACGCAGCCACGCGTGAGCAACTTGGTGCGAGGACGCATCGACCTGTTCAGCATCGATGCGCTCGTGGAAATGCTCGCCCGGGCGGGTCTGCGCGTCCAGCTCGCGCTGTCTCACCGGCGGAGAAGAAGAACCGCATAGCGCCGCGCTCAGAAGCCTGCACGGCTTGATTGAGCGTCACTCCCTCTCCACCCGCACCCCATCCACCCACACCGTGAACGCCTCCGTCGGCCGCACGGCGAACAGCACGACGCCCTGCACGCGAGCCATGTCCATCGTCCGCCCGCGGGGCGCCTGTTCGATGTCGGCCAGGGGGATCGCGATCCGGTTGGCGCCGGGTTGGATCAAGAGCCGGCGATTGAACCGATCCGCGTAGGCGTTGTTGTGGTGCGCATCGTCGATCCGCACGACCAGCGCGACCGGGTCACTCAGCTCCGAGTAGACCTCGAAGATCAGCCGGTCATAGCCGCGCCAGTCGGGGTAGGGCTCGTTGATGATCAACGCGGGATAGACGGCGGGCGAGAAGGTGATCCGCCCGACCCGGCCACCGGCGTCCCGGGTCCAGCCGGTCGGGGCGGGTCCGAGCTCGAGCTCCGCATCACGGACGTGGACGAACGTGCGCTCCCACGCGTCCTCGAAGTCGCAGATCATGGGGAAGGCCGCGTTGCGCTTCACATAGGCGATCGCGGTCCGCGCGACCGGCGTGAGGGCGATCGCCAGGAGCGCCGCGGCGAGGATGCCGGCGAGCGCCCGCCAGGGCCGGCCGGCGATTGTCCGCCGCGGCTGGCCAGCGGCCGTCCGCGGGATGATGCGCTGATCGAAGCTCACGGCGGCCAGCAGAAAGGCGGCGGCCGCAATCGCATCGCGACCGAAGTCGCCGAGGTTGCCGTCGCCCAGTCCCAGCGCTTGCAGTATCTCGGCCAGAGCGCCGAGCGCCAGGGTGACCCCCAACGCGAGGATGTAGTGCCACAGATGCGGCCGCCCCGGACGGCTGCCGAAGGTTATCGAGGCGTACAAGACGGCCAGGGCGACCAGCCCGTAGAGCGGCACGTGTCCCGCGTCGAACGCCGCTGACATGAGCAGGCTGCCCCGCGGGCAGCGGACCAGCACTTGTACGGCGACCCCGAGGGCCGCCGCACTGAGCAGGATCGCTGCGCGCGTCGGGCGTGACATCGTCGAGTTTCCGATCTGCCGCCTCGCGCGTCCTACCTCACCGCCTCGAGCACATGCTCCAGCGCCTGCTTCTCGGGCACCGCGCCGACATACTCGACCGTCTCGTTGATCACCGTCTTGGGCACGCCCTGGATGTGGAACTTCTGCACCAGGTCGGGGAACTCCGACGCTTCGATCGCCTCGGCGGTAATCTGCTCCGACGCGAAGGCGAAGAGATGCGCCAGGCGCACGGCCTGATGGCAGTACGGACACTGCGGCGTGAAGAAGACCTGGATCTTGGCCGGCTTGGTGATCGCCTTCAGTGCCTGCTGCGTCTCGGCCGAGAGCGGCGATGGACGCGCGGTCCCGAAGTCGAGGATGGACTCGAGCAGGTTCGTGAACTCGTAGCCTGCGGGGATGCCGTAGAAGCGGATCCCCCGGTCCTCCTGGCCGTGCACGACGATCGCCGGGGCGCGCTCGACGCCGTAGCGCGCCGCCACCTCGCCGTCCTTATCGAGGTCGAACCGCTCGGTGACCAGCTTGTCCGAGAGGGCGGACAGTTCCTCGACCAGATCGTGCGTCTGCCGGCAGAAGGTGCACTCGTGCTCCTTTATGAAGACCGTCAGCGTGACGGGCTCGGTGACGTTGGCGAAGGCCGCGGTGATCTTCTGAGCGGTCTTGGCGTCGATCATGGCCATGGTTCCAGCCCTCCCTCGCGCGGCCGAGCCGGCGCGTGGCTTGGTTCTCTCATCGGACTCGGCTGCCAACCTCCGACAGGCACGCGTTGCTGTAAAGCTGCATCTGCAATCGGTTCCCCCGGGGGGGTCTCGGGGCGGCGGCCGAGGGCAAGCTCGATTCGCGAATATTCGCGAATATTCGCGAATCAAATCCGTTCGCGAAGGAAGGGCCGGCTTCCCGGAGATCTCATAACCTATTATTTTAGAATGCCTTGTGGTGGTGATCGCGGAAACTGTCACCTGCGTCCGATTCAGGCGACTCGGGTTTCGCGGATCTCCCTTCGGCCAGCGCGGTGACATCCCCGGGAGAGTTCCCATACCGGCTCCAGCCCGCATGGAGTATGCTGCGCCGACCATGCAATCGGCAGCGGGACAGCCGCTTGCCGGGGAGGCACCATGACCGAATCCACGCAGCCTGACGGGCCGAAGCCGTCTACCGCGGCCGAGCCGACCGCCCTGCGCGGCATCCCCAACTGCATCGTCTACCCCGATGGCTTGGCGCTGGCCGGGCAGCCCACCGAGGAGCAGTTCCGCGACATCGCCGCGGCGGGCTACGACGTCGTCATCAACCTCGTGCCGCCCGACTCCCCCAATCACGTGGCCGGCGAGCAGGGCATCGTCACGGCGCTCGGGATGGAGTACGTGTCCACGCCCGTCGCGCTGATCGATCCGCGCGCCGAGGATCTGCAGGCTTTCCTCGCGGCGATGGACCGCCTCGCGGGGCGGCGCATCATCGTGCATTGCTCGAAAGGGATCTGCACCGCGGTCTTCGTGGCCCTCTATCGCATCCTTCGTCTCGGGTGGGAGCCGGAGCCCGCGCTGCGGGAAGTCCACCGCATCTGGGACCCCGACCCGCTGTGGGAGTACTTCATCGAGGAGACCCTGGCCCAGTCGCCGGGGGCGTAGCGCACGCGGGCGCCCTGCTCGTCGTGGCGGGGTCGATGATGGCCGCTTTGGGGAGGAAGTCATGAGGCCGGGCGATCGCCCGCCAGCGCGTGGCCGCGGGGCCGAGGAACGTCCGCCGCGCACGGCCCGGGGCGACGTGCTCATGCTGCTGGCGGCGGCCATCTGGGGCTTCGCCTTCGTCGCCCAGCGCATCGGCATGGAGCACGTCGGGCCGTTTCTCTTCAACGCCGTGCGCTTCACGCTGGGCACGCTCGTGCTGCTGCCGTTCCTGGGGCGGCTGCCCGCTCCCGCGCGGGCTGAAGCACTCGGGCCCGGCCTCCCTGCTGCCCGGCCGGCCCCCGCACCCGGCCCCGGCCGGCCCGTTGCCGGATCGCTCGCGCGTGGCGGGCCCGGCCAGCGCGTGCGCAGCTCGCTCGGGCGCGGGGGGCTTCTGGCGGGCGTGCTCCTCTTCGGCGGCATCTCGCTCCAGCAGATGGGGCTCGTCTACACGACCGCGGGCAAGGCGGGCTTCATCACCGGGCTCTACGTCGTCATCGTCCCCTTGCTCGCGCTCTTCTGGGGACAGCGTGCATCCGCCGGGCAATGGGTCGGCACCGCCCTGGCGACCGCTGGGCTCTACCTGCTGTGCGTCACCGGACGCCTGGCGATGGACCGCGGCGATCTCCTTGTCCTGGGCGGGGCCTTCTTCTGGGCCCTCCACGTTCACGCGATCGCCTGGCTGACCCGAGATCTGCAGCCGGTGCGACTGGCCTGCGCGCAGTTCGCCGTCTGCGCGGCCCTCAGCCTCCTGATGGCGCTGCTCACGGAGAGGATCGAGCTATCCGGACTGCGCGCGGCGAGCGTGCCGATCCTCTACGCCGGTGTCCTGTCGGTCGGGGTGGCCTACACCCTGCAGGTCATCGCTCAGCGCGACGCTCATCCCGCGCACGCGGCGATCCTGCTCAGCTTGGAGGCCGTCTTCGCCGTCGCTGGTGGGATGATCTTCCTGGCCGAGGGCCTGACTGTCCGCGCCGCGGCGGGATGCGCGCTGATGCTGGGCGGGATGCTCGCGTCGCAGCTCAGCGCGGGGCGACTGCGGTTACGGGGCTGAGTCGGGGGGGGGAGAGGCGCGGCTGGGTGTTCTGGTCCTTGCCCACGACGCAAAAACATGCTATTTTTAGCGTCAGTTATTGGGGGTATGTGCGGATGCAATCAGTTTCTAATAAAATACTTAGATCCATTCGTGGTCATGGGCGTGGTTGGGTGTTCACGCCGGCCAGTTTCAAGGGAATCGGCAGTCGTTCTGCCGTGGAGAGCGCACTGCGGCGCTACAAGAACGAGGGCACGATCCGTCAATTGGCCAGGGGACTGTACGACTACCCTCGCACGGATCCCCAACTCGGCGTTCTGGCTCCTTCCGTGGACCAGATCGTGGCCACTCTGGAGGTCCGCGATGCTGTTCGGCTTCAGCCCTCAGGGGCCTATGCCGCGAACCTGCTGGGCCTGAGTGACCAGGTACCTATGAAGGTCGTCTTTCTGACCGACGGCCCAACCCGGAAACTGCAGGTGGGCAACAGGCAGATTCTGCTCAAGCGTACGACGCCCCGAAACATGGCAACGGCCGGCAGAATCAGCGGGACGGTTATCCAGGCGCTCCGTTGGCTGGGAAAGCAGCGCATCGATGATCGAGTCGTAGCGATCCTCGGCAATGAACTGGCCGTCAAGGACAAGGCGCAACTCGCTAAGGACATTCATTACGCGCCCATCTGGATCGCCGAAGTCATTAGGGCCATAGTCGGGAAAGGTCGGGGCTGATGGACGGGTACCTTGAGATCCCTGCGGAGCGTCGTCGTCTGATGTGCGAGCAGGCCCAAGCACGGCTTGACTTGCCGGCCACATCTTTGGAGAAGGACTACTGGGTGTGCTGGACCCTCAGAGAGCTCTTCAGTCTCCCGGAGTGGGCCAAGAGCTTCACCTTCAAGGGTGGCACGTCCCTCTCAAAGTGCTGGGGCCTGATCAGCCGGTTCTCCGAGGACATCGACATCGTCATCGATAGAGAATTCCTCGGCTTTGGTGGCGACGAGAGCCCGGAGAAGGCACCCAGCAGGAAGCAAAAGAGGAGGCGTCTCGACGCCCTGAGGGAGGCTGCGCAAGAGAAGATCCATCGCGGGCTGATGCCAGCCTTGGCGGCGCGGATTGAGGCATCTCTGCCAAAGTCGGACGCTTGGGAGCTAGTTCCCGCTTCGGAGGAAGAGGACCCTGATGGGCAGACACTGCTGTTCAAGTACCCAACGGCGATGCCCACGACACAAGCCTATGTTCGCCGCGTGGTCAAGATCGAGCTGGGAGCACGCTCGGACAACGAACCCGTCGAAGAAGAAGAAGTACATCCCTATTTGCTTGATGCTTTCCCAGATCTCCTCGGGCCCAGCAAGATCCGGGTAAGGGCCTTGGCCCCGGAAAGGACCTTCTGGGAGAAGGCCATGCTCTTGCACGAAGAGACCTATCGTCCTGCCGATCGGAGGAGGAGAGACGGACGCATGGCCCGGCACTACTACGATCTCTGGTGCCTGATCACCAAGGGTGTTGCGGCGAAAGCAGTTGACCGTGGCGACATCTTCGCCCGCACCGCTTATCATCGGGAGATCTACTTCAATTGGTCATGGATGGACTACCGAACGCTGAGCCGTGGCTCGCTCCGTCTCGTGCCATTGCCAGAGCAGGAAGCTGACTGGCGTCAGGACTACCAGGCGATGAATGACGAGATGTTCTTCGGCGAGGTGCCGAGCTTCAATAGGGTGCTGCGGGTTGTCAGAGAGTTCCAGGATGACTTCAACAGCAGCGACTAGCAGCTCAGCTCGCGGATCGAGCGAAAGCGCGCCCGCACGGTCTGAAGTGCAGATCGCGGCCTGCCTTGCCTGGGTTCATCGCCGGTCCGAACCCATTTGTCGGCCGTTGACCGGGGGTGGTATGCCAAATGCGTCAGGGCGCAACTGCCCGACCTTCTCTGGAGTCAGACATACGGCGGACCCGGCAAGGAAGTCGGCTACCCCGCTGTCGAGTCTTGCGCGCGACGAGGCCGCTCACCACAGAAGGGGGGCTTCCAAACGCGCCGATTCGGTCTAGAATTGCGCTGGATCCGGGGGCCTGTTGCGGTCCGGGCCGGCCTGGCGCGGCGCCGCGCCGGTAGACCAGGCGGCGCGGCACTCGCCAAGACGGGCATCGTGTTCTACGACTATCAGGAGCAACGCGTGACCGACATCCCGGCGCGGTTCCGAGCGCTCCTGCAACGCGTGGATGGTGAACGATGAAAATGACAACCGCGAGGCGCGACCTGGGTGCCCACCGGCTGCATTGGGGCGTGATCGTGCTCTGCCTGGCAGCGCTCCTCGGCTGCGCCCGCACGAGCAAGGAGCCCCCCGGGCCAGTCCCCAACCCGGTGCCGCTCGAGAACATCAGGGCCGTGGACAAAGGACCGATCGACGTCATGCCTTACCTCGTCAAGTTCACCGCTCCCGAGTATCCCCAGCAGGCGATCTTCGAAGGCATCACCGGCTCGATCCGCCTGCTGGCCGAGGTGGACGAACGCGGGCGCGTCGGCCAGGTGCAAGCGCTGCGTTCGCTGCCGATATTCGACATTCCGTGCATCGAGGCGATGCAGACCTGGCGATTCTCGCCGGCCTTGCGCGGCAACGAGCCGGTGGCCTTCACGGTGGAGGTGCCGTTCTCCTTTCAGATCCAGAAGTAGACCGTGACGCGCCCGGGCCGCCAACCAAGGAGGGAAAAACGGATGCGAGCACGACGCGCGGGGCTCACAGGCTCCTTCGTTCTACTCGCTCTCATCATCGCCGCGGTGGTCGTGATCTGCCTGTCGGGGGTGGAGGGGTGTCAATCAGCCCAGGACACGCCGCTGAGCGTCATGAGCTTCAACATCCGCTACGGCACGGCGCCCGACGGCGACGACGCCTGGGAGCTGCGCCGGGACCTTCTGCTCGAGACGATCCTGGCCTTTGACCCCGACCTCCTGGGCACCCAGGAGTGTCTGCAACTCCAGGCCGAGTTCCTGCAGGCTCGCCTGCCCGGCCGCTCCTTCGTGGGCGTCGGCCGCGACGACGGCCGCCAGGCGGGGGAGATGTGCGCGATCTTCTACCGCGGCGATCGCCTTGAGGAGCTGGACGCAGGCCACTTCTGGCTCAGCGAGACGCCCGACGAGGTGGCGAGCAAGAGCTGGGATGCTGCCCTCACGCGAATCGTCTCGTGGGTGCGTTTGCGTGACCGGGAGAGCGGTCGGGCGTTCATTTTCTTTAACACGCATTTCGACCACATGGGTCAGGTGGCACGCCGTGAATCGGCGGCGCTACTGCTGCAGAAGATCCAAGAGATCGCCGGCGACCTGCCCTGCATCGTCACGGGCGACTTCAACGCGGACGCCGATCTGCTCGGCGATGGTCCCTATCGGGTGCTGCTGGGAGTCAACCGGCCGCCCAGTGAAGGCGAGCTCAGACTCACCGACACTTATCGCGCCGTCCATCCCCGGCGAGCAGCGGGTGAGGGGACGTTCAACGGCTTCACCGGGGACGCGAGCGGCCCGCGCATCGACTGGATCCTGACGTCGCCCGGCTGGAAGGTTTTGGACGCGGGCATCGATCGGACGCAGCGCGATGGGCGTTATCCGTCGGATCACTTCCCGGTGACGGCGGTGGTGGGGTTCTGAGGGCCGGCGCTCCGACGATCCACACGGTCTTTCCCTTGGCGCGATAGAAGAACCGGTAGGGTGGGACCATGACCTCTCGATACGGAAGATCGGGGAACTCGGGAATCGAGCGGCCGGACTGGGGGAAGCGCTCCAGGCGCCGGAGGCAGCGCTCGACCCGCCGGCGGAAGAGGAGGGCCGCCGTGGGCTTGTCACGCTTGATATAGTCCATGAGACCGAGAAACTGCTGGCGCGCGAAAGGCGTGAACCGCACCTTCATGACGACTCTTCCGCAAGAATCCGGTCCGCCTCCGCCATGACCGCGCTGAGGCTGTGCCCCTTGCCGGCGGCGATCTCTCGCTCTCCCCGAGCTAGGATGCGCAGGATCTCCCGCTCCTTCTCGGCCTCCTCAAAGGCCTCAATGCTGAGCATGACCGCAGCCGCCCGGCCGCGCTGCGTGATGACGAACGGCTGGCGACCAGTGCGAAGATGGCGGAGGACTGCGGCGGCGTCCTGGCGCAAATCACTGATGGGGATGATGTTGGGGACCTTGGACATTACTTGTACCTCCTACGCTACATGCAAGAGTACGTCCAACGGACCTGCAACACAAGCGGAGAGGCGGGCGGCGAGCGTTTGATCATCCCCGCCGGGCCCCCGCGCTCACGGCTGGCGGCTGCGGGATCGCCTTGCCGCCGTGCTTGGCCGCCTCTACCCTGAACGGCCGGACGCGGCCCTGAAAGCGGTCCTGCGCCAGCACCTGGTCCTGACCGGGAGCACTTGGTCCGGGAGCACGCCGTGACGATCTCCATTCGCGAACGCGTGATCACCGCGCTGGTGGCTGCCGGTGTCGGCTACCGGACGCTCCGCCACGCGCCGGCCGTCGGCAGCCTGCGGATCGCCGAGCAGCGCGGGATGCCCGCCGCTGCGGGGGCCAAGACGCTGCTCGTGCGGGCTGCGGGCGCGTACAGCCTGCTGGTGATTCCGGGCAACCGGAGGCTGTCGTCGCCGAAACTGCGGCGGGTCATGGGGACGCACGACATCCGCTTCGCACGGCCGCAGGAGCTGCTCGAGGTGACCGGCTGCCGTCCGGGTGAGGTGCCTCCGCTGGGGGGATTGTTCGAGCTGCCGGTCGTCATGGATCCGCGCGTGGCCGCGAATCAGGAGGTGGCGTTCACCGCGGGCAGCACCGATGAGTCGTTCGTTGTAAAAGCGGAGGATCTGATCAGTCTGGTGCAACCGCGGCTGGCGGACATGACGCGCGATGAGGTGTAGGGCGAAGCGCAGTCACGCGCTCGCCCGGATCCGGAACGCGACGGACCAGCAGGGGAATCGTTAATGGGATGCACCGGGGCGCATCAAATGAGACCGAGGCCTTCGGAGCGGAAAAGAGAAGGCGGAGCCGCTTGCGCAACCCCGCCCCGGTCGGGCACCCTGTCTATCACGCCTCACTGCGCCGCTAGGTGTCAAGCTGTGTTGCTGGGCAGAAGTGAGGGCATCCCCACTTGGTGAACTACACGACGGTACAGCTATGGGGCTGATGAGTCGGAGTCGCCAATTATGGGTCGATCCCCACCTTTGGCACCCCGGGCGGACGTTGATCCCGCCCGATCTCGAAATCTTCGCTCCGTCATGAACACAGTAACCCCCGGACGCATGAAGCGCAAGAGGTATTCCGACCAGCTCCTTCCCGCTGCTGGCGCGAGAGTAGTATGATTCCCCTGCGCCCTCATCCACCCGTACTCCGAGGAGGCTCCTATGAACCGGCGATGGGCAGGCTTGGCTTTCCTTGCGTTCTCGGTTGCGGTTGGCATTCATGCGACCGCCTCCGCCCAGGCTGCTGCGGTGAGCTCAGCGGCTGCGTTGCCACCCGGGGTGGTCTGGGACGCGGCGGGCGCCGTGGCATCGGGCGCTGTCGCACCGGCCGCTGTGGCACCGGGGGACGCCCTCGCGCCGACCGCAGACATCGGCGTTGCACAGACCCCGCTCGCCTTCCCCGACCACCCCGGATGGCCGGTATCCGTCATGGGCGGCGCCTCGCCACCGGTGTGCGCCGACATCGATCCGGCCTACCCCGGACTCGAGCTCCTGGTGGGCACGCTCTCGAGCGGGGTCAACCTCTACGCCTTCCACCAGGATGGGACGCCGGTCGCCGGCTTTCCGATCGACATCGGGTTCTTCGTCGCGGCCTCGCCCTCGATCGGGGATCTCGACGGCGACGGTGATCTCGAGATCGTGGCCGGCGACTTCGGGTCGAATCAGGTCTGGGCGCTCAGCGCCAACGGGACCGCGCTGCCCGGCTGGCCGATTCCGGTCGGCGCGAACGTGCGCTCGACCGCCGCGCTGGCCGATCTCGATCCGGCCTTCCCCGGGTTGGAGGTGATCGTGGGCGTGCAGGATGGAACGGTGCAGGCCTGGCACTGGGACGCGACATCGGTTCCGGGCTGGCCCGTCACCGCGGGCAACTTTGTGGAACGCTGCTCGCCCGCCGTGGGGGATTCTGCAGTACGAGGTGAAGCCAGTGAGCGTCCCGTTCAACGGCGCGGGTCTCGTGACCGGCTCCAGCTATGACACAGGCGCTCCCGGAACCTACGGAAGCTCGGTGCTGCTCTCCGAGGTGACAACCGGTCTGGAGCAAGACACCCCCTACCACTGGCGCTTGCGCACGGTCAGCAGCTCCCCCTACTTCCCTTGGTCTCCGTGGTGCTCGCTGTCCTACAACAGCGTGACCGAGACGGATGTGCGGACGGCCCGCGATCCCGCGGGCGTCGCGATTGGAGTCGCTGGGGGATCGGTCAGGGCGTTGCATCTGATGTTGATGCCGGGTGGGCCGAATCCCTTCCGCGCTTCCACGACCCTGGCCTACACAATCCCCGAGCCCGGACACGTCTGGCTCGGCGTCTACGACGCGACCGGCCGCGAGGTGGCGGTCCTGGTGGACCGTGAGGAGAGGCCGGGGCGTCATACAATCACCTGGGACACGAGTCGGTCCGGTGGGACGAGGATTCCGGCCGGCGTCTACTGCGCACGTTTGCGATTCGGGGAGCAGGAGGAGACGGCGAAGCTGGTGGTGACGCGGTGAGCGGGTGATCCCATCTCAGGCCTCCCTCTCGGGCCGGAGGTTGTGTCACGAGGAATCGTGCTCGGGATCCGGTCGCCCGGCGATGCCCCCCGCCGGGGAGGTTGTGCCGGTAGCCGGCCCGCTACTCCAAGTAGGACATCACGGCCGTCCGCAGGAATTCCTCCACAGGAATGCCGTCGGCCCCGATCAGCAGAGCCCGGGCAGGCCGGAAGGTCCTGACGAACTCAGCCATACCTGGGAGCGCTTCACGGCGGCGGCCGCTCTTCACTTCAAAGGCGACGAGCGTGTTGCCGTGTTTGAGTACGAAGTCCACCTCGCGGTTGCGATCCCGCCAGTAGTACACGCGCGCATTCGTTCCCGCCGTCCCCGCCAACAGGTGCGCCCCCACAGCTGTCTCGACGAGCCGCCCCCAGAAGGGCGGGTCACTCCTAGCTGTCGATAGGGCGGCTGTGCTGGGTGCGGTCAGAAGGGCGGTATTCAAGGCCAGGAGCTTCGGACTCGATCCGCGCCGTCGGTGCTGGGCCGTGGAGTACTTCTCGATGCCCGTCACCATACCCACGCCCCCCAAGAGGTCTAGGTAGTGGGCCAGCGTTGTTGTGTTGCCGCTTTCCTGCAGCTGCCCGAGCATCTTCTGATAGGAGAGAACCTGAGCGGAGTACTCGCAGCCCAGTTGGAACAACCGCCGCAGCAGCGCTGGACGGTCGATGCGCGTCATCAGGAGCACGTCGCGGGAGATCGTGGTCTCGATGAGCGACTCCAGGATGTACTGCCCCCACCGCTCACGGTCATCGACCAGGGGCGCCGCTCCAGGATAGCCGCCGTAAAATAGGTAGCGAGACAGATCCCAGCCGAAAGCCGACTCCATTTCGTCGAGCGACCAGTGCGTGGCCCGGATCATCTCGAAGCGGCCGCTCAGACTCTCCGTCAACCCGCGCTGGATGAGCATGGGCGAGGACCCGAGTAGGAACACCTTGAGACCCGTTCCTGTCCGGGTGTCCTCATCCCAGAGTCGCTTGACGGTCTCGGCCCAACCCGGGATCTTGTGGATCTCGTCCAAGATCAGGACAACGCTGTCAGACCCGCCACCGCCGGCAGCGAGGCGGCCGCGCGACCAGTGCTCCTCGATCCAGCCAGCTCTCTCGAGCAGAGGGCCGTCTGCCGAGGCGTAGAGCCCTGCGGGGCCGATCTGCGCGAGGAGTTGGCGGGCGAGTGTGGTTTTGCCCACTTGTCGGGGGCCGACCAGGACCTGGATGAAGCGGCGCGGTTCGCGCGCTCGCTGGAGCATTTGGGCGAGAATCCTGCGCTGGAACATATTGCAAATCCATAAATTACCGATTTACTCACCTACGAGAGTAAAAATACTCCAAATGCATTTCAACGTCAAGGTCCTTGCGTGGAGGCACTGCTGGGGGGGCGTACTCCCCGAAGAGCCCATCGCGGCGGTTGGTCTGCAGGCAGACTGCCAACTGCTGGCGCCGAGCGGCGTTCTCGAGGGCCAAGCTGCCCCGGGGCATCAGGGCTGCCCGCGCCGCTGTGCCTCGCATGGCTACTCATTGCGCAATTGTTTTTAACATAAGCAATTGTGACACCTCTCTCTGTTTGCTCTGCAATTGAGTATTTTTGCTCAGCGATTGAGTATTCCGTTGACATCGCGTCCAATGTCTTATCGAATAAACACATGGGCAATGCGTTCGAACGGGAGCTCGTCCGGATCCTCCTTGGACGGCTGGCGGCACTCCCACCTCTGCTTCAGATCATCATCGGTCCCCGCCAGGTGGGCAAGACGACGGCAGCGCGGGCCGTCGCCAGCCGATGGATGGGCCCCACACACTACGCGGCGGCCGATGTCAGCCCCCCACCGGGTCCCGAGTGGATTGACACCCACTGGCAGAGCGCCCGCAGGAGTTGCGCGTCCGGGCCCACGCTGCTGGTTCTGGACGAAGTCCAGAAGGTTCGCGGGTGGAGCGAGGCCGTCAAAGCGAACTGGGATGAAGACCGTGCGCGCGACCGTCCGATCCGTGTCGTGCTGATCGGTTCCTCAGCCCTGCTCCTCTCCAAAGGCGCAACCGAGAGCCTCGCGGGCCGGTTCTTCCTCAATCGTTGCTCGCACTGGTCATTCCGCGAGTGCCGGGATGCGTTCGGATGGGATCTCGATCAGTGGGTCTTCTTCGGTGGCTATCCGGGCGCGATCCCGATGATCGGTCGCGAAGAGGACTGGCGCGCATACATCACCGACTCCCTCATCGAGACCGTGATCGCGCGCGACGTGCTCGCGGCGCACCCGATCGCCAAACCGGCGCTGTTGCGTCAGCTCTTCGGACTGGCGGCTCGTTTCCCTGCCCAGATGATTTCCTACAGCAAGATGCTGGGACAGCTCAGGGACGCCGGCAACACCACGACGCTTGCACACTACCTGCGGTTCCTGGAGACAGCGTTCCTGGTCTCCGGGCTGGAGCGCTTCTCGGCCGGCCACGCTCGCAGCCGCGGGTCGAGCCCGAAACTGGTCTTCTGGAACAACGCGCTGATCAGCGCACTGGGACTGCGGTCGTTGGAACAGACCAGAGCTGAGCCTGCCCTCTGGGGCCGCTGGATAGAAAACGCGGTTGGCGTGCATCTTCTCAATCACCTTCAGGGACTGCCGTTCGAGATCACGTACTGGCGTCACCGCAATCACGAGGTTGATTACGTGGTGCGGGCGGGCGATGCCCTGTGGGCCATCGAGGTGAAGAGCGGGCGACCCGGCGCGGTGTCGGGGCTGGCGACGTTCCGGCGAGAGTATCCGCATGCGCGCGCCATGGTGGTCGGATCGGGCGGATGGGCGCTGGAGCAGTTCTTCGCGGAGGATCCGCGGACGGTCTTTCGGGGTTGAGGGGTCTTGCTCGCCAGGTCGCTGATGGAGGTTTGACTTGCATGACATCCGATGATGTTGCCCGCGATCCACGAGATGCGGCCCGCGATGACCGGGGTGCGATGCTCGATCCGCGAGAAGCCGCTCACCAGGCGCGGATCCGCGACGAGCTCCCCGCCCTGGCAAGCGACTTGATCTTCTTCGAGAACGCCGGAGGCTCTCAGGTGCCCGCCTGCGTCTCCGACGCCATGCGCAATTACATGCGCGAGTCGTATGTGCAGCTCGGGGCCGGCTACGCCCTCTCGCAGCGAGCCACCCGCCTGGTGGATGACGCCCACGCCTTTGCCCGCCTGTTCGGCAACGCGCGCGATCACGAGGCGATCCTGGGCCCATCGAGCACCGCGCTTCTCAATATGCTCGCCGCCACGTTGGGTCGCGTTCTGCGCCCGGGCCAGGAGATCATCTTGGCGGAGACGGGCCACGAGGCGAACCTCGGTCCATGGAAGCGGCTGGAGCAGCAGGGACTCATCCTGCGCTGGTGGCGGATGGACCCGCGCAGCTTCACGTGCCCGCTCGATGAACTCCGCGCGCTGCTCTCTCCCCGCACCGCTCTCGTCGCGTTGCCGCACGTCTCCAATCTGCTGGGCAGTGTCGTCGACCTCGCCGAAGTCACGGCCGCGGCGCATCAGGTCGGCGCAGAGGTCGTGGCCGACGGCGTCGCCTACGCGCCGCATCGCGCCATCGACCTCGAGCGCTGGGATGTCGATTGGTACGTCTACTCGACGTACAAGGTCTACGGGCCTCACATGGCGGTGCTCTACGGTAAACGTGAAGCACTGGCCAGGCTCCCGGGCGCGAACCACTTCTTCATCCCCGAGGATCAGCTCGCGTACAAGTTCGAGCCGGGCGGGCCGAACCATGAGGGCTGCGCGGGGATGCTGGCGCTGGGCGAGTACTTGCAGCGCGTGGCGGGCGCACCCGCGCCGCCGGGCGCAGACTCGGGCGCGGGCGGTGCGGCGGCCGGGTGCGACCGAGCGGTGGTGGAGCGCGCCTACGCACGGATGGAAGCGTGGGAGCGGCCGCTGCTCGAGCGGCTGATCGGCTACCTGCGCGAAGCGCCGGGCGTGCGTTTGACCGGATCGCCGGTCTTTGATCAGCAGCGCGTGGGTACGGTCAGCTTCGTCCACGAGCGCAAGTCATCGCGCGAGATCGTGGCCGCTGTCGACCGCACCAACATCGCCATTCGCCACGGGCACATGTACGCCTGGCACCTGTGCGAGGCCCTGGGCCTGGATCCCGAAGACGGCGTCGTGCGGGTCAGCTTCGTTCACTACAACACGCTCGAGGAGATCGAGCGGTTTCTTGAGGTGCTGCAGGCGGTGGTGTGAGGAGCGGGCGTCCACGCGGCGCTGTGTGGAAGCAGCATGGGGCAGTGCGCGGCCTCGGACAGGGTGGGGCGGCCGCCCTGATAGCGGACGGCCGCCCACAGCCGCGGGCGGGGAAGTCCCGCCCGCGGCATGATGCGACTAATCTATGATTAACGGAGCAGGAGAATCGCCCGGCTCTGCGATGTCACGTTCGTTACCAGCCGGGCGAAGTAGACTCCTCCTGCCACCGGGATACCCCGGTCATCGAAACCATCCCAAGTGAGGCGATGCTCACCGGCCGCCAAAGTCGCGGCCAGGAGCCCGCGCACGATGCGTCCGCTGATGTCGTGCACGCTGACCTCCACGCGCTCTTCACTCGCCAGCGAGAAGCCGAGCTGCGTGCTGGCCCGGAACGGATTGGGCCAAGCCGCCAGCAATCGCGTGCCGCTCGCAGCGGTGCCGATCTCCTCGGCGACGCCGGAGGTCGCGTTGGTGTAGATGATCTGCGCTTGGTCCGCGTTCTGCTGCAGCCCGGATAAGCTGGCGGCGCCGATCAGGGCGAAGGCCACCTCGATCTGCCCGCCGGACGCAAGGTCCAAGGGCCCGGCCGAGACGAGCAGGCTGTAGTCGTTGGCGCTGGGACCGCTCGACATCACGTGCTGCGGGTCCGCTGCCGACAGGAAGGCATGCTTGTCGGCGTCGAGGATGTACTGGTTCGGATAGACGAACGTCGGGTTGTCGACCAGCGTGAGGTTGCCGAGCGGCAGCGCGCCGGTATAAGGATCGAGCAGCCGCAGCCCCGTGTGCGTCCCCGTGCCGTCCGTGATCCAGGCGAGTCGGCGCGCACCGTCGGTGCCGCCGGTGTCGTCAGCCCCGGTGCCATCCACATCAAAGTCGAGGTAGACACCGAAATAGAGATCGACGATGTCCGGACCCTCGTTGATCACGACATAGCGCACGATCACGAAATCGTCATCGCTGGACGGACTCGAGAAGGCTGAGGACTTCTGCTCGACGACGAGACCACGGGGGACCTGCGCCGCCGAATCGCGGTAGCGCGACTCCAGGGTCTGGAGGGCGCCCTGGAAGCCTTCGCGCATCCGACCGTCCGGGCACGGCGTGACCTCCCACTCCTTGGCCGGGTCAGCGTCGAAGTCGCGGTTGGCCACATAGGTCGGGCTCTCGCCCACCCAGAAGCTGCCCAGGTAGAGGTGATTGACGCCGCCGGCCGGGTAGATGAACCCGGACCCGGCCGCCTGCGATCCATCCATGAAGCCGAGAATGCCCTGGTCGGTCATCGTCAGCTCGAGGTTGCCCACGTCGTGGTTGGCGAAGTCCGGCCGGGCGGGTGGGCAGGGGTTGGGATTACAGGTTGTCGCGATGCCCTGGAAGGTGCCGCCCTGCGACGCGCAGTCAGCCTGCGACAGGATCTCGCAGCAGCCGTCGGTGAGGCAGCAGGCGCCCGTGATCGGCTGCACCGACTCGACGCGCACGAGCGTGCTGTCGGTGCCAGTCGCGCCGTTCCAGTCGCGGGCCAGGAAGATCACCGTGTGGTCGCCCACATTGGCTGGCGTGGTGAGCCAGCCAAACTCGCCTGTTGCGTCGCCGTTGTCGCGGAAGATCGCCGTCGCCGGCTTCTGGGTCGCCAGCAGCAAGACCCGATCGTAGTCGGGGTCGATTGCCGACACCGCGAAGGCCACTGAGTCGCCCTCGGTCACGATCACGGTGTCGGGGCAGATCACCACCGGCCGGTGGTTCACGCCGCCGTCGAGGATGTCGGAGATGTTGTTGACCTCATCGAGCGTACGCACCGAGAAGTGGTGCAAGCCGCTCTCGAGCCGCGCGACGTTCACGAACTCCGGCGTGCCCGGCGGGAAGGGCTCCGGCAAGGCGGCGACCATGTCCGGGCGAACCCACAGCGCGTGCCGCCAGTTGGTCGGATCGATCGTCTCGGGACCGTACCGGATATTGTACAGCTCGGCCTGCCGCAGCCAATCGTCGTCTCCCGGAGTGATCCAGGTGAGCAGCGCCTCCTCGGCGCTGGTACGGATGATGGTCGGGACCAACGCAGCCGGCTTGATGCGGTCGACGCCCACAACGACGAGGTTGTCGATCTTCCAATCCTGATAATCGGGCAGGAATATTCCGCAGGGATTGCCGGGATAGGCGGCGAAGGCGATGACGATGTCGCCGTTGCCGTCGCCGCACCAGGGCGTGAGATCGATCATCTCCGGCAGCACCGGAGCGCAGGGCGCGGCCGGCAACGGATCGTAGTAGACACGCAGGGTATCATCGACGAGGCCATTCTTGTACAGGAGCACATAGCCTGTCACCATCTCGACCCCGGAATGGTCATAGAACAGATAGGCCTCCGTAAGCTCGGTGAGATCGAACGAAGGCGTGCGCATCTCGGCGTGCTCATCACCGGCATAGAGCGGATGGTAGATCTCAGCGCACATGTAGCCGTTGGGAGGCAGATCGGGGCTGAAAGCGGGATCGCAGCTCCACACCTGCATACCATCTTCGTAGAAGTTCCAGACCGGGCAGTTCTCGACAAGGGAAACGGTAGACAGGCCGAGCTCGAACATCTCGACGTAGTTGAGGAACCAGTCATCCTCAACCTCGCCCTCGAGCGCATCCTGATAGGGGTCGCCGAGCGGTTGATCATAGGTGAGGCGGGTGCGGACGTTGAGGAACTGGCCCGGATTGCGGTTCTGGATGTGGAAGCCGATCTGGATGTCGGGCACGGGGAAGACATAGGTGTAGGTCTGGGTGTTGCCGCCCCAACTCGAAGGATCGAGGACCTCGTTCTGGACCATCCAGTCATAGGCGAGGTTCCAGTCATTGTCGGCTTCCCAGTCGAACCAGATGTTCAAGTAGAGCGGAATCCCCTGGAAGCGGTCGCTCTGCCAGTCCTCCACCGAGACCGTGACGCTCACCATACCGACCTGACCGGGGAGATACGGTGGGAAGAACTCGACGCCGTCGTCGAAGGCGTCGCGGCCGTTGGGGCCCATCGCATTGGGTGGGCCATCGGGATCGGGCACGCCCGCGACCTCGGGGCTGTATTCCTCGCCCAGCCAGGCGTAGGCGGCGGATTCGTGGATGGCGCCGGCGTATCCGGGTTCGTCCCCCTCCTCCTGGTATGAGCTCGGCCAGCTCGGCAGCGGGCCCTTGGGCACCTGCGGCTTGCCCGACAGCGCACGGTAGAGGTTGACGCGGCCGTGCCCCAGCTCGTGGCTGATGCCGGTCACCGCGTCGTACCCGTAGCCGCCCACCTTGTCGCAGGTCTGCTCGATGCGGGCGCGGATCTCGGTGCCCTCGTAGTGCGGGAACTTGCAGATGAGCAGGGCCGCCAGCCCCGCGACCTGCGGCGTCGCGGAGGAGGTGCCGTTGAAGGTCAGGTAGTAATCGCCGGGCGCGTAGCCACCGGCGCCCTGGATATCGGTCGCGGGGATGAGCACACCTGGCGCCGACACATCAAGGCCCGGCCCGTAATTGCTGCCCCAGAAGTTCTCGGGATCGCAGCTCGTCGGGCTCTTGCGCTCATCGCACGGGCTGGTCGCACCCACACTGATCGCCTCGACGTGCAGCGAAGGGTAGCTCGGCGGGCTCGTGTTGTCGTTGCCGGCCGCGAAGATGACGACCGACCCGAGGCCTCCGCGCCCGAACGCGGCGGCATCGCGGATGGCCGAGTGGATCTGGTCCGACGGCGGGCCGCCGCCCCAGCTATTGCTCAGGACGTCCGCGCCGTGGAGGTAAGCCCAGGCGATCGCATCGCTGAGCCACTGGTCGGTCGTGATCCAACCGTTGCCGGGCGCCGTCGAATAGGCGATGCGGATCGGCATGATCCGTGCGTCGCCGGCGACGCCGGCGATCCCGAGAGCGTTGTTCATGCTGGCGGCGGCGATGCCGGCGCAGGAGGTGCCATGGCCGTCCCAGGAGTTCGGCGTGGGATCAGCGTCACCGCCGGGGAAATCGAAGCCCGCCACAAGGCTGCCAACGTAGTCCGGATGCGTCATGTCGCAACCCTCGTCGAGGATCGCGATCACCACATCCGCGCAGGCCTTCTGGATCTCCCAACCTTCAGGCGCGTCGAGGTCCACATCCTCGTGGCCGCCCGAGCTCTGGCCGGTGTTGTGCAAGTTCCACTGCTGGCCGAAGTGCGTGTCGTTGGGGATGGCGAGGTGCTCCAGCCGCCGGATGAAATCGGGGTGGCAATAGATGACCCCTTCCTGACCGCGCAGGCGATCGGCGGCCGCGATGGCGTCGATGTCACTTCCAGACGAAACCGCGAGCAGGTAGTTATCCGCGCGCCAGCTGGTGCGCTCGAGGCGCTCGAGACCCATTGGACGCGCCCAGGCATCAACCTGCGTCTCCGCAATGCCCGGCTCGAGCTGCAGGAACAGACGGCCGGTGGGGATGAGATCGATGCCGTAGGACGTGTAAATGGGGTGGGCCGCTGATACGCCCGCCTCCTGCCGGAGAGCAGCCAGGCCCGCGCTCACGTCGCCGGCTGACCGGGGAGCGGACAGCGCGACGATGGTCATGCGCGGGACGGGGATCTCCTCGGCGACGGTGGCGCCCGCCGACAGCGGCTGGCGCGCGAGGATGGCAGCCCGCTCGGGCGGCGCCAGGTCTTCATCGAACGTGATAGCGATGCGATCGGTCCGCAGCGCGAGCGCATGGGCTTCGCCGCTGGCGTAGATGTATCGGACTTCCTCGGCGGGCGCCGAACTCTGGGCAGCCACCGGCGGACCGCACAGAACGGCCCAGGCGGCGAACACGCTGCTCGCGATCGCGCGCGCAAGAAGCCCCAGTCGGGAACGATGTGCGTTCATCTTCTTGTCTCCTCACACGTCAAGGAGACAGGCTAATCAGGGAACCTGATGGAAGAAGATAAGCGAGAATGTCTATCAAATCAATAGACTATTGTTGAAGGGAGGCGAAATTTCCTTGAGCTCAAAGCACCGGCTGAGCTGCAAGCAAGTCACACCTGATACGTGATTGCAGGCCCTGCGGCTGACTCGGTAGCTGACTCTGTAGCTGACTCCATGGCTGGCCGTGACGCTGGGCACGTTCCGGTTGACGCATGCTACGGCAAGCCAGTACGCTAGCTCAACCAAAGTGGGGGGAAGGAAATGCCCGATCGAAGCAGCGACTGGCTGGCGCAGGCCAAGCGGGATCTCGAGCACGCAGAGAAGGACGTGCGCGACGGTTACTACGAGCACGCTTGCTTCGAAGCCCAGCAGGCTGCTGAGAAGGCGGTGAAGTCCGTGTATCTTGCTCGCCACGGTGCAGGCTGGGGACATCGGGTGGCCAAGCTCCTCGAGGAGCTCGTCGTGCTGTCGTTATCACCCCCGCAGGATCTCATCAACGACGGAAAGCTGCTGGACCAGTACTACGTGCCGACACGCTATCCCAATGGGTTCGAATCGGGCGCCCCGATGGATTTCTTCACAGAGGAACAGGCCGCCGATGCAGTGCGCCGAGCAGCCAACATCATCACCTGGTGTGCGAGTCTTCAAGGCCCTCGCCCGTGACGAGGTTCTGACTCATCTGAACCGCTGGGCCGAGGACTTGCACCAACGGCATCCCCAGGTGATTCGCATCGGGCTGTTTGGTTCATATGCGCGCGGTGACTACGCCCCTGGCAGCGACATAGATCTCCTCATCATCGTCCGTGAGTCCGACGAGCCACGATGGTTTATGCGGAGTGCCGCATTCGATACATCGGACCTGCCGGTTGGTGCCGATGTCTTCGTCTACACCGAGGCCGAGATTGCGCGCATGGCCTCCACCAATCCCTGGCTCAAGCACATCCTGGGCGAGACCCTCTGGGTCGGATGACGACTCCGAAAGTGCTCAGCGGACAAAGAGACTTGGGCTTAGGCTCGACTCCGGGAGTCGCCCGCGCGGACACGCTCCACCGCCCGCCGCAGTCCCTCGAGGTACCGGTATGGCACCGGTAGCTCCCCCAGCGCGATCTGCGGCTTCGGTGTGCCGTGGAAGTCCGAGCCGCCGGTCTTGAACATCCCGAGTCGCTCGGCTAGGTCCTCGTAGTGGTCAATCAACGTGCTGAGCTGCTCCGCATCGATTCCCGCCCCGGGCCCGCGGTAGTAGGGCTTGTTGCAGTGGTAGGTGTAGATCGTCTCGAGACCGCCCACGCCGGCGGCGGCGCATATCTCGGCGAGGCGATCCACCGCGGGATCGATGAGCGTCGCGTCCTTTTTGAAGCGCTCGTTGTAGGACCCGGGGCTCGAGAGCACACAGACGCCTCCCGCCCGGCGGACGACCGCCACGCAATCCTCCAGCGTCAGGCTATATTCCTTGGAGACATACCACGGACCGCCGAAGTCGGTGTTCGGGTAGAACACCAGCGGCGTCATGTCGGGGTAGTACTTGTGCAGGACCGCGTAGATGTGCGGCCGGCGAATGGTCTCGCCCTTGGCCTGCGCGAGCACCTCGTCCTTCGGGACCCGGTAGCTCTGATCAGCCAGCACGCGGAGCTGCCCGTCGAGCTTGTTGTTCTTGGCCCGCTGCAGGCGCACGAGGACGTCGTTGAGCTCGTCGTGCCCAGGGTCGTAGCCGTAGGCCACGATGTCGGTCTCGACCAGCCCCCGCTCGGGGTCATGGGCGATGCCGATCTCACAGCCCGGCATGAACTCGATCCCGAACTCATCAGCGAGGGCGAGTCCCTCGGCGACGCTGCCGATTGAATCGTGGTCGCAGAAACCGATCGCGCGTAGTCCCTTCTCGCGGGCCATCTCAAAGAGACGCCGCGGGGATTCGCTGCCGTCGGAGGCGGTCGTGTGCAGATGGAGGTCGACGTTGCCGCGGGAATCGGTGTCGCGCCAGTTCACCACGGCTACACCTCGACCCCGAAGACGCCCTTCACCGCGAACCCCGCCACGAGGGAGACGGCGAAGAAGACGATCAGCCAGTGAACGCCCAAGCCGAAGACTGAAAGGTCCCGGTGCGGCCAATCCTTGATGTCGATCGATCGAATGCCCGCCGCCGCGTCCAGCGGGGGCTCGGTCGGGAAGAGCAGGAACGACCCTGAGAAAACCCGGCCGCGCGCGGAGGCGATCTTGGCGCGCACCTTGTTCGCCGGCTGACTTTCGGGGGAGATGAAGATCCGCTTGCTCGCCTCCCCACCCGGGGTGCGGACGAGGATCTCGTGGGTGCCCGGGCGCGCGGCGCGGATCTGCCACTCTACTGCGCCCAGGGATGGGATGCGCAGCGCGGGGCTAAGCACCTCGACATCAGCGGAACCGACCAATTGCACCTGGTCACCCTTCGTCCAGGCGGGATTATCCACACGCACACTCACCACGGCGGTCTCGTCGGGTACGAAAGGACGGTGTTCGTAACGCACGCCCAGCATGACCATGATGATCAAGACCGGGATGAAGATGAAGAGCAGCGGGCGCATGCTGTGGACAAAGTAACGCCCCGTGTTGGCCAGCACGCGCAGGATGGCGAGGATCATCTGTCCCAGGTCGTTGCGGAAGAGCCAGATCTCGGCGATGTGGGCCTTGAGCCGCCCCTTGGCGACGCGGATGGCCTTCTGATTCGACGTCTTGCCGAAGATGAGCAGCATCACGATCCCGGTCAGAACCGAGATCACGATCAAGCCCACGATGGGGTGCAGGCCTTGAAACGGCGCCATCAGGACATCGAAGATCCCATTGAGCGCCGAGGCGATTACCCACATGGCTCCGCTCCTCTTCCCTCAGGCCAGCACGGCCGATCCACGCCGGTGCCACCCGGCCGGCCCCCGCGCGCCGCTACCCCAGGTACCCCAGGCCCTTGAGCTTCTCCTTGATCTCTTCGTCCGATTGGGCTTCCTGTAGCTGGGCCATCTCCTTCTCGAGCGCGTGGATCACAAACTCGTCGACGGAGGCGTACCCGGCCAGCTTGGCCACCCGTTCGATCTGCTCGTAGAGCTCCTTGCTGAGCTTGATCTTCTTGTCACCGAACATGACCGCCGTCCTTTCCTTCTCTTCGCGCCGCCCCACGCAACGCCGGTCAGCCCACCCTAGAACACCGGCTGTCCCGTCATCTCCAGCGGAATCGGGACGCCGAAGAACTTGAGCACCGTGGGTCCAATGTCGATCAGGGCCGGCTCCGAGCGCCGCACCGTGAAGTTCGTGAACAGCACCCCCGGGACCGTGCGATAGTCGAGGCAGTGGTCGCCGCTCCAGCGCCGGGTGTTATCCGATAGAATCGAATCGGTGATCTCCCCCACGGCGCACTCGTCCGAGGCGCGGTAGCCGCGGACGTAACCGATCTGCGCGTCGGGCCCTAGCGCAGCGTGAGGACCGCTGTAGATCTCATCGCGCAGGAAGACCTTGCTGATGGGATGGAGCCCGGTCTTGGGGTCCACGACCTCCACCAGGCCCGCGCTGATTTCCCGCAGCAGCTCGTCCTTGACCGGGCCCGGGGGAACGATGCCGTTGCGCTCGCGGCCGAGCTGGTTGACATACAGGCCGTTGATGCCGAGTCCGTAGGCCTTGGTCTTGCTCCAATCGATGCCCTGGTAGAACTCGATGCTGGCAGGGTTCTTGCCGGGCTGCAGCACGAGATAGCCGTGATCGTAGAGCCAGCGGTTCAGATCGAAGGAGCGCTCCCAGGACGAAAAACCATGGTCCGACAGCACGATGAGATAGGTGTTCTCATCGACGTACTCATCGAGCACCTTCCCGATGTACTGGTCGATCTCGGCATAAAGGGAGCAGTAGAAGTCCTGGAACGGCTCGTCCAGCTCCGGGACGTGAGCGGGGTGGTCTTCTTCACCCGGCAACGTCCGCCACATGACATGGCCGGCCTGATCGACGCAGCTCCAGTAGAGGAAGATCGCGCCTTCCTTGAAGCGGCTCAGTTCATAGTCCGCCATGCGCATCTCTTCCTTGACGATGATGTCGAGCTGCCGGAGGAAATCAGCGTTGCAGAAAACGTTGAACTCCAGCGCCTTGGTGTCCTCCGGCATTCCTTGCGTGTAGTATGGTCCGATCGCCTTGGCCAGCTCGGCGGAGTATTCAGGCGGATAGCTGACGGGCATGGCCGGGTGGAGCGGGCTGATCTGCACCGGGGTGATGTACAAGCTGAACTCGGGCTGTGCGGAGATGAGGTAGAACCGCACCATGCCCTTGACGCTGACGAGGTCGTGCCACAGCCAGCGGATGAACCCCGGCGTGGGCAGGAGGCTGAAGCTGACCTCCGTCCAGGGACTGAACTCCCCCGCTTGCAGGAAGATCTCCTGGCCGTCGATCACGATCTTAGCCACGGGGTTCTCTTCGTCGACGTAGACCGTGAAGGGGATCGAGGCCTTGCGATCCTGATAGGCCACCCGGCGGCCGGTGCGCCGCTCAATGCGCTCGTAGTCGATGAAATCGTTGGGGGGGCCATACAGGCGGTTCTTCGCCACACCACCGACGACGTCGGTCGGGAAGATCTTGCCGCCGGTGGCGTCCCGGTAGTTCGTCGGCGGGCGGTTCGTGTAAAAGGCATAGGTGCCGTTGGTGCCCTGGATATCAGGCGTGCCCATGCCGGATAGCAGCGTCACATCCTTCTTGGGAACGGGCGGGAAGTTGACCGGACAGCGATGGATCACGCTCGGAATGCCGTGGTCGGCGAGCACTTCCCACCACGGCGTGCCCTTGCGCAGGTTCACGGTCGTCCCGCCCGCGAAGGGCACGATGTAGTCGGAGAAGGGCAGGCGGGCGCGATTGGGGAGCTTGATGCCCAGGAACGAAGCATTTTCTGCGGCCGACTTCGCCTCCGACATCGACGAATAGGGCAGGTACGTATTGGGATCCCGGTGCAGAAAGTCGAAGATCGCGTGCTCGCCCGAGTTCGCCCCGGTCGAGAAGTTGCACCAGGCGACGGGGCTCTGGGGCGGCATGCTGGTCGTGAGCGGATGGTAGTTGCCCTGGTCGCGCAGGCGCTTCAGATTGGGCAGCAGACCCTGGTCCATCCAGTCAGCGGTCATGCCATAGTCCAGTCCATCGACGCCCAGCACGATCACGCGCTTGCCGAGCGCGGCGCCCTGCGACTGCCCAGCGGCTCCCCCGAGCGCCGCGAGGACCGCGATGATGGCGACGGCCGCGATGAACGCAAAGGTTCCCGCGAGGATAGCGGGGCGACGGGTGGTCATGCGAGCGTCAGCAGGATTCGGTGTGCACGCAGCCACCAGGCTACCTCCACTTCGCCGGCGCGGGCGGCGTCCCATGCAGGAAGTAGGCATCGGTCATCCGCTTGCGCTTGCCGGCCGATTCGGGGTTGAGCAGCGGGATGCCATCCATGTGCGCCGGAATCGGCACGCCCAGCAGATCGAGCGTCGTCGGCCCCAGGTCGCGCAGCGCCGCGAAGCGCGACTGGATCTTGCGATTCGAGAAGATCACGCCGGGCACGACCAGCGGTTCCATGCAGTGATCTCCGCCCCAGCTTCGCGTGTTGTCGGTGAAGACATCGCCCTCGGCGCTGCCCACCGCCGCTTCCCACGAGGCGCGGTACCCGCGGTTGTACCCGATGATCAGGTCCGGACCACCAGCGCGGTACGGGCCGTGATAGATCTTCTCGCCATCGAAGACGCGCAGGATGCCGATCTCGCCGGTGGCAGGATCGCGCAGGCCCGAGAGCTTCTCGATCAGCTCGGCCTTCAGGGCCTGGAACTCCGCGCCCGGAGCGACGGTCCCGTGCGCGTCGCGGCCGTGAAGGTTGATGTAGATCCCCGTGAGCCCGAAGGTGTAGGCCTTGGTGCGCGGCCAATCGGCGCCGTCGAAGTAGCGACCCACCGTGCCGTTCTTGCTGGCGAAGTAGCCGTTCTGCGCCAGCCATGCGTTCAGGTTGATCCCGCGCTTGAACGGGGCGAAGCCATGATCGGAGATCACGAACAGAACGGTCTTGTCGTCCACGTACTCCATGGTGCGCCCGACCAAATCGTCGCACCTCTTGTAGATGTCAAGGATCGCGTTCTTGTGGCGTTCGGTGTCCTTGCCGCGATTGGCCGGGTGGCCGTCGACGAGGTAGCGGTAGAACATGTGCTGAATGCGGTCGGTGGCATCGAAGACGATGGCGTTCAGACCCTTGGTGTTCTTCTTGAGCGAGTTGAACCACATCGTCTCGCGTTCTTCGTGGATCAGCATCGTCAGCTCGAGGAACGTCTCCTCGTCGATGATGCGCTCATTGAGCGCCCACGTGTCCTCGGCCAGACCGAGCGTGGCGTAAGAGCCCTGCAGGCGCGCCAGATACTGCGCGAAGAAGCCCGGCGAGGAGATCGGCATGGCCGGGCCCTCGGGATCGAGGTTGATGGCGGTCATGTAGAGACCGAAGTGCGGCGCGGTCTCCATGATCCGGAAGCGGACGATGCCTTTGACCTTCTGCCCGAGCGAAGCCTTGAACTGGAGCGGTACCCAGTCGCTGAAGCGGCGCTCGGCGAGCTCGATCGTCTCCTTGCCGGCGGTGATCCGGGCCTTGCGACCGGCCCGGTCGATCACGACGCGCAGCGGCACCTTCATCACCTGATGCGCGCGGGAGAGCGGATCGGGGGGGCCCGGGATCTCGGTCTCGATCACGCCGTCCTTGGCCGCGACGTGCAGGATCGTCCCACCCTCGAAGGCCGGGGCGCGCTGCGGATCGGTCGTGAAGAAGGTGAACGATCCTTGCGTGCCGCGCAGGTCGGGCACGCACATCGCCGCGAGCAACGCCCCGTTGGGAAGCGGCTCGGGCGGGAAGGTGATCGGCACACGCAGGACGTGGCACGAGACGAGGTGCTCGCCGAGGATCGTCCAGAACGCGCGGCTCTTGCGCAGCAGCCGCACGAGCGGCTTGCTGATCGGGATCTCGTAGCGGCCGAGCTTCAGCGTCTTTACCGGCGGGCGGATGTCGGTCGACGAGAGCACCGGCATGTAGCTCTTCAAGTCGCGATTGAGGAAGTCGAAGATGTTGTGCTTCGAGGGATCGACGCCGGTGGCGAACGACGACCAGGCGACCGGCGACATCGGCGGCACGGCCGAGGCGAGGGGCTGGAAGCTCCCCGTCTCGGCCAGCTTCTTGAGGTTCGGAAGGTGACCGGCGCGCATCCAGCGCGAGGCAAGCTTAGGGCAGACGCCGTCGAGGCCCAGGATCAGCACGCGCTTGACGTCGGTCTGGCGGCGCACCTTGTGGGCGCGGATCGAGCGGTAGATGGCCCGGAACGGCCAGGTCAGCAGCGCGAAGAACCCCAGGATGAAGGTGACGAAGAGGATCCCCAGCGAGCCGACGACAGCGAAGCCCGCGCCGGGGCCGACGTAGGCCTGCGCGGGTTCGGGCAGGGCGGCCGCCAGAGCCAAGGCCGTGGCAACCGAGGCCAGGACGCGGGTCCTCGTTGTCAGCACGCGGGCCGCGCCCGCCAGGACCCCACCGGTGCATTGGGCTCGGCCGGCCGGGCCATAGTGCGTTGGGATCACAGGTATCCGAGTTCCTTCAGCTTGTTGCGGATCTTAGCTTCTTCATCCGCCGGGATCTCGATCGCCTCGGGCGCCGGCGGGATGTGGTTCATCAGCTCCAGCGTACGCAGGATGACCGCCAAGCTTTCTTCCGGCGACTGCGTCTCCGAATTGATCCTGATCTCCGGGTTCACCGGGGCCTCGTAAGGATCGTCGACGCCCGTGAAGCCTTTGATCTCGCCGGCGCGAGCCTTCTTGTACATACCTTTCACATCACGCCGCTCGAGCTCATCGAGCGAGCATTCGCAGTAGACCTCGACGAACCGCCCGATCATCTTGCGGTTCTCGTCGCGGATCGCCTTGTAGGGCGAGATGGCCGCGGCGATCGCCACCACGTCGTTGCGCGTCAAGAGGTGGCAAACGAAGCCGATCCGGCGAATGTTGGTGTCGCGGTCCTCCTTCGAGAACCCCAAGCCCTTGCTCAGGTTCGTGCGTACCACGTCCCCGTCGAGAATCTCGACCTTCATCCCGCGGCGCCGCAATTCCTGCTCCACGCCACGGGCCAGGGTCGACTTGCCGGATCCCGAGAGCCCGGTGAACCAGAGTGTGAAGCCCTTCATGCCCCTCCCCCCTCGATGGTTATGAAGGCGGCCGGGCTCCCGGGGCCCACCCCGGCAATGCGTCCGAACCGCCCTTGAATACTCGATTTAGATCGGATGCGGGCCTCTCCTTCTGTAGGCCCGACATGCCACTTTGTTTCAACACCGTGCCCCGCTCCAAGGTCCGTTCGCAGGGCATCTTCACCGCCCAGCGCTACTTGCGGGTGTGCGCCCGGAGCACCTCGGCCACCTCGGGCCGGGTGAACTCCACCGGCAGATCCTCGCCGGCGGCGAGCATCTCGCGGACCTTCGTGCCACTCAAGAAGAGCCGGTCCTCCTGCCCGTGCGGGCAGGTCTTGATCGACGCCAGATTCCCACAGCGTTTGCAGAAGAACGCGTGGTCGTAGAACATGGGCGTGATCTCAAGCTCGCCCGGCTCGAACTCCTTGAAAATGTGGTGGGCGTCGTAGGTTCCGTAGTACTTGCCCACGCCGGCGTGATCGCGGCCGATGATCAAATGCGTGCAGCCATAGTTCTTGCGGACGATGGCGTGCCAGATGGCCTCGCGGGGGCCGGCGTAGCGCATCGCGGCCGGGAAAATCGAGAGGGCCACCCGGTCCTTCGGGTAGTAATTCTCGAGGAGGACCCGGTAGCACTCCATCCGCACCGGGCCCGGGATGTCGTCGGCCTTGGTGGCGCCCATCAACGGGTGCACAAGCAAGCCGTCGACCGCTTCGAGCGCGCACTTCTGCAGGTACTCGTGGGCGCGGTGGATGGGGTTGCGGGTCTGGAAGGCCGTCACCGTCGCCCAGTTTTTGGCCTTGAAAAGGACTCGGGTTTCCTTGGGATCGAGGCGGTATTCGTTGAAGTCGTCGTGATGGGGCTTGCGGATCGCCGCAATGGGACCGCCCAGGTAGACCTCGCCGATGCTCTGCAGGTACTGCACCCCAGGGTGGGCCTCGTCAGTCGTGCGCAGGACCTTCTCGGCCTCGCGCATCTTGTCGGGCTGGTACTTGTCTTGGAGCTCAAGGACGCCGAGCAGCGTTTCGCCGTCGTACAGCGCGATCTCGGTACCGAGCTTCAGGGTCTCGGCCCGCGCGGCCGGCACCGCCAGGGTGATGGGGATCGTCCACGCGAGGCCGGTCGCAAGGTGCATCTTCTCGACGACCGCGTCGTAGTCGGCCCGCACCATATAGCCCTCGAGCGGGCTCATGGCGCCGGTCGCGATCATTTCGAAGTCGGCGGTTTCGCGCGGATTGAGCTGGATACGCGGCAGCCCGGGGGCCTTCTGCTCCAGGGCGCGCGCTTCTTCCGGGGAGACCAGCCGGTCGATCAGTCGGCCTCCGTGGGGATTGATGAGCCTCATTGCCTGGTGAACCTCCTATCTCTCTTTGGCGGTTGCGACTATGTCTTACGCGCCTGGCGGGGGATCGCCCTGGGGCAACGGGTCCCTCCAGTCCCCGGAGATCGACCGCGAACGGCTCGGACAAGACAGAAAAGCATACACCCGCGAGGGGGTGGGTTGGAAGGGCCAGGTTTGCGCGTCCTGGTTTGCCGGCGGGGTGTGGGGAGCGCGGGTTACGGGTTGGGCTCCCGGGGTGCGCTTGGTCGGGCAAGGGGGCGCGGCTGCTCACCCCTGCCAGTCTTCCATGACTTCCGCGAAGCACTCCAGCCCACTCGGAATGACCGCACCGTACCCATGTCCCGGCCGCGTCCAGGCGCCCGCGAGGTACAAGTTTCGGACCGGCGTCCGGTGCGGCAGGCGCTGGGCGCCGGAGTTGTTGGGCGTCTGGTCAAAGCCGTAGATGGCCCCGCGCGGGTTCTTCGTGTAGCGCAGGTTGGTAAGTGGCGTGGCGACTTCTCGCACCTCGATGGCCGCCCGCAGTCCCGGCAGCAGCCTCGCCTCGACCTCGTCGATCAGGATGTCCGCCAGCCGCTCCTTCTCCGCGCGGTAGGCCTGCTTCTCGCCCTTGAAGTAGTTGGCTTCGTAGGGCTGCCAGGGGTCGTAGCCCTGCGCGGAAATGATGCTCAGCGTGTTCTTGCCCTGCGGGGAGTAGCCGGAGAACAGGTTGTCGTACAGCGTGACGCCCCAGCCACTTTGCCCCACGTCACCACGCAGCGCCGCCGCGTAGGCTGCCTCCGGGTCATACCCGTGGAAGCAGAACACCTCCGTGTCGTCGACCCCGGACTGGGCCACGATATCTTCCTTCAGGCCGAGAAACACCTGGAAGGACGAGAAGCTCACCTGCAGCGAATCGAGGCGAGTCAGGTACTCCGCTGGGCACTCATCGGGTCGCAGGAGCTTGTGAAAGACATCCGGAGCGTTCGCATTGGCCACAATCGCCCGGCCCACGAATTCGCTCCCGTCACTGAGTCGCACCCCCTGTGCGACGCCGTCCGCAACCACAATCTGCGAAACCCGAGCGCCCCGCAGCACCTTGCCACCGTGCGCCTCGATGAAGCGTGCAAGCGCGTCGCTGATCGTTTGCGAGCGGCCGACGGGATAGTAGCCGCCTTGAGTGAGGTAACTCCAGAAGGGGAGGGCGTAATAGACGCACGCGAGCCTGGAGGGCGGCAGGCCGTAGTAGCCCCATTGCGAGGAGACGATCGCCTTGAGCTGCGGGTCTGTTATGTGTTGATCCTGAAGCTGTCCCCACGTGCGGTTGAAGTTCTGGAACAGATGGGGAAACTCGCTCGGGAACCTGGACATGTCGACCTGGCCGGCGGCGCCGAGGTAGCGCTGGATATCGTCAGACAGTCCGGCGATGGAAGTGAAGAGACCCTCGATGCCTAGGGCTTCGGCCGGAAACAGCTCGCTCAACTTCGCCTTGAACGCCTCGGGGTCGCGGTGGGGAACGCGGATGTCGCGCCCAGGAAAGACGGCGCGATAGAGCGAAGAGTGGGGAACGAATCGCACGTCCTCGATCTCTGGGAAACCGGGAATCAGGTTGTACACGCCGTCGCGCTCGTCCACCGTCGTCGCGTGCAGCGACACGTCGAACTCGAAGCCGCCCGGGCGGCGGAAGCTGGTGGCATAGCCGCCGACGGTGTGGTGTTGCTCGAGCACGAGCGGCCGGAATCCCTGGCGGGCGAAGGCGGCGGCGCAGCTCAGACCGCCGAGGCCGCTGCCGATGATGACGGCATCCCATGCGTCAGCAGCATGCGCTCCGCCGCCGCGTGGAAACGAATCCCAGTCGAGAGCCAGGAGCGGCAAGCCACCCAGGAGGGCCTTGAGAAACAGACGGCGTTCCAGCGTGCGGTCGCCCATGTGCATCACCTCCGTGTGTCGCGGCGGGATTGTAGCACCGCACGCGGGCTGCGTCACTGCCGACGCTCCAGCACCCGCACCCGACTCCGGCGCGCCTCAGCCGGGGAGAGGATACGGAAGCCGGCGGATTCGGCCAGCGCCAGGGTGGCGGCGAAGCCCGTGGCCGAGACATGCCCCTTGGGCTCCGCGAGCAAGAGCGCGCCGCCGGGGCGGAGCGCCGCATGCAGCCGCGCCAAGGTGGCGGCGATATCGGATGTCTCGTGGATCACGTGGAACGCCACGGCGGCGTCGATCGACCCCACCAAGCCGTCGAGGCTGAGGTCATCGGTTGTACAGAGCCGCGCGTCGATTCGCTCGAGAAGTCCGGCCTTGGCGGCCCGGCGCTGCAGGCCCACGAGCATGCGCGGTTGAATGTCCACGGCAACCACGCGGCCATGCTCCCCCACGAGGCGGGCGATCGGCAGCGTGTGAAAGCCCATGGCGCAGCCGAAGTCGAGCACGATCATCCCGGGCTTGATGAGTGATGCGAGCAGGGCGTCGGGGTTGTCGAACAGGCGGCGCACGCCGCTCGCCAGGAACGGGCCGAGCCACCACGGGCAGACACGAGGGGTAGCAGCCGGCGCGGGCCGGGTCGTCTGCTGAGCCTGCCGGGTCGTCTGCTGAACCTGCCGGGTCGTCTGCTGAACCTGGGGCTTATTCATGAGCGTTTCCTCCTCCTGGCTCTCCTGGCTTGAAATGTGAGCTATGACTCACTATTGTAGAATACGCCTTGGGCGGCTCCGAGTTGGCTCGCTTTCGGGAAGGCGGTCAGCCTGAGGAGGGCGAATCCCGTAATGATAAGTGTTACAAGAGGTTCGGATAAGCGGTCCAAGGCGCGCCAGGGGGCTCGTTCACGCCGGGCTCAGGTTTCCAGGCCCAGGATTCCCCGGCAGGAGCGCGCGCGAGAGACCGTGGCAGCCATCCTGGGGGCCGCGGCCCAGCTCATCGCCGAGGGCGGCTACGCCGCGACCAGCACCAACCGCATCGCGGCCCGCGCGGGCGTCTCGATCGGGTCGCTCTATCAGTACTTTCCCAACAAGGAGGCGATTCTGGCTGGGCTGATCGAGCAGCATCAGCGAGCGGTCCAACCGGTGATCGAGCGATCGGTCAAGGACCTGCGCGACCCGACCATCCCCTTCGAGGTCACCCTGCGCTCGCTCTTCCAGCGGCTGATCGAAACCCATGCCGACAATCCTCGCCTCAACCGCGCACTCGCCGAGGAAGTCCCGCGCCCAGCGGAAGTCCGCGACCGCGAGCGCCATGTCATCCAGGTCCATGCCGCGCAGCTCGCGGAGATCCTGGCGCAGCGGCCCGACATCCGTCTGACTCATCATGTGGCGGCCGCCCATGTGTTCGTGCAGACCATTACCGCGCTCTCGCGCTGGATCGTTCACGATCCGCCCGAAGACGTCGGTCGTGATGCCCTCATCAACGAGGCGGTGGCGCTGCTGGGGGCTTACATCTCGCGGTAGCTCGCCAACGCCGTGATCGGGTCGTCGGTGTCCAGCCAGTAATCGGGAAAGAACCCCACACCCTCGTGGTTGGGACGCACCCAGTCCTCGACGAACTTGGTGACACCGAATCCCACCTTGATGCGGCTGTGCGCAAGCGGTTCCCACTCGCGGACGTTGCCGTAGGTTACACACCCCGCCGTGTTCTGGCCGACGATGATCGCGCCCCGGATTTGTCCGGCTAGGTGCGTGAAAGTCTCACCCGACGAGGCCGCACCCTTGCCGGTCAGCACGAACAGCCGGCCGGCATAAGGGAATGGGGCCAGGGGTACGGCTGGGTCGCCGGCGGAGAGTGGCCCGCCCATGCGCGAGACCCAGCCGAAGGGCCCGGGATGACTGTTCGGTGGCCTGAAGGCCGCCGCGATCCACTCGTACGGCTGATCGCTGAAGCGCCGGCACCATTCGATCGCAGGTGAATCGCTCCCGCCCGGATTCCAACGCAGGTCGAGGACCACGCGCGGATGCGCCCGCAGGCTGTCGGCGGTCGCGGTCATGCCCGGGAGCAGGCGCTCGTTCATCGTGCGCACCGCGAGCGCCGGCAGCGGAATTTCCGGCGGTCCGCTCAGCTTCCAATTCTCACGCGATCCGAGTGGGGCGCCCAGGCGCCCGCGGTGAACGGGCAACCTCGCCTGGCGCATGTACAGTTCGCTCTGCGTGCCGCCGACCTGGCGGACATGCACTGTCAGCGAATCGGGATCCGAGCCGCGCAACGCGAAGGTGCCGAGGAGATAGGTGTCGGTCTCGGGTGCGTCCAGGTCCGCGGGCTGCGACGGAAGCGTGGGGAAGAGATGAACCTGACCGACTGCAACCGCATGAGGCGTCGCGACCGGCTCGACCCCGATGATCTCCATGCCCGCGGCGAGCGTGGCACTGCCCGTCGCGCCAGTGGGTGTGCCGGTGGCGTCCGTCGGGGCGACGAGGTAACGATCGCCGTGACTCTGGATGACCACATCCGCGAAATAGGGCTCGAGCATGCGGATGAACCCCGCTCGGGGAGTGGCCGTCTCGCCGTTCACGACGGCCGATCCGGTCATGGAGAAGTGCGCATCCTGCACCGGATCGAGGTATTCACGCAGCAGATCGAAGTACTCCTGCCAAGCCCAGCTCGGACGGCGGATGATCCGGGCCTCGAATTCCCTCGTGCGCGCTCCCCATGAACCGCCGCTGGCGCGCAGCTCCCAGTCGAGGTCCTGATAGCCGGCGTACTCCTCCTCCAGGAGCGCGTGCAGCGCGCGCAGATCCGCCCGCGCTTGCTCGGAGGTCAGCGACTCGGGCGCCAGGGCCAGACGCGCGGGCGCCAGGGGCGGCATGAAGAAGTCGGCTTCCGGAAGGTCGGTGTCCTGAATGGCAAAGGGCTCGTAATCGAGGGCGTAGCGCACCACGGGCCGGGTGTCCTGCCATTGGCCGCACATGAACGCCGTCGGCCCGTGGAAGAAACGATTCAGGCCGCGGGCGTCTTCCTCGCGCGCGGCGGTGTAGATCTTCAGGGGGAGCGCCGGATTCCAGGGGTTCGGCAGGCAGGTGATCAGCACTGGGTGTTCGAGGGACAGGCGAGTCCTGCCCACGGCAATACCGGTCGAATCGATGGCGATGCCGTGCAGGGCGAGGGCCTCGCGCGTGATCTCGTTGGCGTCAGGGGTGCCGTAGAGGACGAGGATCTTCTCGCGCTGTTCCCGCGCGCTGACCTCATCCGCGCGTGTCATCGGCGCATCGGAGTAGAACTGCTCATGGGTGGATGTCAGCTCGGTGGTCCAGTCGGCGTCGCGTGCTGGATCCTCTTGCGCGCCGGGCCCCACGAGGAGCGCCATCGCCGCGCGGTCGAACTGCGTGAGGGCGCTGTTCAAGTTCCCCTGCCAGACCCGCGGCGCATCCACCCCTGGGGGCGCGGGAGCGTGCCCCGGGGCACCAGCCTGCGCGGCGGCCGCGACCGCGTCCTCGGCGGGCGGCAGACCGGCGGCTTCCCGGTAGCGGGCCAGGTTCGCGCGAGCCTCGTCGATCCAAGGAAGCTCGCGTGCCAACTCCACGGCGCGCGTCTGCTGCTCCACGGCCTGGGCCACCTCGCCGCTCTCGTAGAGCACGCGGGCGTAGGTGTCCACAAAGTACGGCTCGTCGCCGCCCCCTGCGGCGAGAGCGATGGCACAGGCCATGCGCGCGATCGCTACGTGGCGGGGCGTCCCGGTCTCCCGCGTCGCGAGGGACCAGGCCAGGCCATTCATGTTGGTCACCAGCGTGTTGCGGTAGCCCGGGGCTAGGTGGAGGTTGGGCAGCTCGGCCAGCAGCGCCTCGAGCTGATCGAGGTCGTTGTTGCGGTCGCTCGCGAAGAGCTCCTGGAACAGAGCGAGGGAGCGCTCCTCCTGCCGAGCGATCTCGATGGCGCCCTCGAGGTCGAAGGTCCCGGCGCAGACGGCCGCCAGAACGGAGTCGAAGACCGCGAGGGGCTGGGTTGCCAGAGGATCAACGGGCTGACCCATCCAGACGATGCGGCCCTCCGGGGTTTCGGCGTCGGGACGGATCACGAAGGCGAACGGGAGGAAGCGCGACTCACGATCCAGCCGGGTCGCCGAGTCGGCGAACGTCTGGAAGGCGCGCTTCGCAGGGTCGCACGCGATCGCGAGGCGGCTCCAACCTGCCTTGGCGACGAACGCGGAGACGTGGACGGACTGCTCCGGCGCCACGGCAACGATACGCAGCCCCGGCTGAGGGGCCGCCGCCAGGAGGCTGTCCTGCCGCGACAGGAACGCGCGGCTGCTGGGGCACCAGGTGGCCCAGAACTCGAGCACCACGGTCTCGCCGGGCGCGAGGCGAGCTGCCTGTGCGTCGCCGCGAATCCAGCCGAGGATGGGCAGCGGCGGTGCCGGGTCGCCCAGGCGCAACGTTTCCGGGGACGCCGGCTGAGCGACGATGAGCATGGCAACAGACAAGCCGAGCACAATGGTCAGGAAGCGAACGTGGTGGCGCGTCATTGCACGAGAACCTCCCTGTCTCAGAACCACTATACAGCCGCCGGCCCGCCCGTTCCAGGCCATGCCACCACGTGTGCTATGATTGCAGCCGCACGGCCAACGCGCCAGCCCGAGCGGAAAGCACCCCAGGTCGCCCGACGGCGCTCGCCCGGGCCAGGCCTGCCGATGGAGGTGCACGATGCGTGAAAGCAGGCGCCTTGATCTCCGCGAAAGAGCAGCCTTCCGGTTGAGCAGTCTGATGCGCGCAGGCCTGGCCGCCCTGACCGGTCTGGCCGCCCTGACCGGGCTGGGATTCGCCGTTCCGCCCGCAGCCGCCACTACGCTGCACGTGCCGGCCCAGTACGCGACGATCCAACACGCGCTGATCGTGGCCGGGGTTGGCGACACGGTCCTGGTGGCGCCGGGGATATACTACGAGAACGTCGTCTGGCCCGCGCGGCAGTCGCTCCATCTCATCAGCGAGGTCGGGCCCGATGCGACCACGATCCACGGCATGGATGTCGGTTCGGTCATCCGCTTCTCAGCGCCGGTCGACTCGACGACCCTGATAGCGGGTTTCACGATCACCCATGGCAGCACCGAGATGGGGGGCGGCATCGCTTGCGTCTCGGCGGAGCCCACGGTCCGCGACAACCGCATCGTCGAGAACGTCGCGACCTACTACGGCGGCGGCGTCTACTGCGAGGGCGAAGGGCGCGCGCCCGTCATCACCGCCAACAGCTTCCGCGGCAACACGGTCATCGACGGGAGCGGCGGCGCGATCTGCTGCTACGGCGACACCTACCCCGTCATCAGCGACAACGAATTCCGCGACAACTCGGCGGACGCCTACTATGGCGGCGCCATCCATTGCGAGGCGTACTCCCTGCAGGGACGCGTGCTCCTCATCGCGCGCAACACCTTCAGGAACAACTCCGCCGGCGGGGGCGGCGCGCTGAGCTTCTTCAATCCGTATGTGGAGTCCCCGAAGGTCATCGACAACGAGATCGTCGGCAACACCGCGATCTTCGGCGGCGGGATCTACTCCTTCTGGAGCCTGGCTCACGTGTGCGGCAACGCGATTCGCGACAACCACGCGACGGGCACCGGCGGGGGGGTCTTCGCCGAGGAGAGCCACGACCTGGCGGTGATCGACTGCGAGATCTCCGGCAATGTCGCCGGGGCGCTGGGCGGAGGCCTGGGTCTGGTCCGCTGGACCACGACGCCCGTGGTTGCCGGCAATGTCATCACCCGCAACAGGGCCGGGGATGGGGGCGGCATCGGTTGCTACTACATGTCGTCTCCAACGATCCGTGACAACCAGATCACCGAGAACGTGGCCACAGGCAGGGGCGGGGCGATCTATTGTGAAATGCGTTGTGTCCCGGAGGTCACCCTCAACCTGGTCATGAGCAATCAGGCCGGGATCGGCGGTGGGTTGTACATGATGGACTCGCAGCCGACCATTACCGAGTGCACCCTGGCCCAAAACGATGTTGGCGCCATGCACTTCACCGTTGGATGGGAGGGTCATTGCCCGCAGGTGCACGAGAACAGCATCGCCGGCAACGCGGGCTACGGCATGCGCAATGACGCGGCGGCCGTGCCGGTCGGGGCCGAGACCAACTGGTGGGGCGATCCCTCGGGTCCCTTCCATCCGGTGCAGAATCCCGGCGGCCTGGGCGACGCGGTGGGAGACCATGTGCTGTTCATCCCCTGGCTGCTGGATCCCGGGGTGGTCGCCGCGGTGGAGGAGCCCGGGGCTGGCGAGGGTGAGCGGCCGGGTGGGGAATCGGGCGCGGGGCGGGTCGCGACCAGTGGCGCCCGGCTCACGTGCTCGCCGAATCCGTTCCACGGCGCGACGACGATCACCCTCAGTGTGACCGGTGGGCTTGAACAAGGGTCGACCGCGCGGATCGCGATCTACGACGTGGCGGGGCGGCTCGTGCGCAGCTTCCCCGTGGCCGGGTCACGGGCAGGAGTCGGCGGACTGGAAGTGCGCGTTCTCTGGGAAGGCGACGACGATCATGGCGCGCCGCTGCCCGCCGGCGTTCACTACGTGCGGCTGGAGGCGGCGGCGCTCCGACTCGGGGCGCGGGTCCTTCGCTTGCGGTGAGGGCGCGGCAGGTCTTGCAGCGCGTCAGAGCCTGCCCGAGGTTCGCCGGACACGTGGTCGGCGCAATCGGCAGTCCTCCGCCGGCGACGGTCCCTTTACCGGACCAAGAGCACCGACCGCATGGTCGTGCCAGGGAGGCGAGGACATCCGAAGTAGTAGACGCCCGCCGCCACGCGTCGTCCGGCCTCGTCGCATCCGTCCCATGTCACATGGCCCGCACCGACCGCGCTCCCAGTGCCCGTGGGTGAAGCCACGCACCACGCCCGGATCTGCCGGCCCGCGAGGTCGAACACGGCCACGCGCACCGCTTCCTGCGCGCCCGCAGCGAAGGAGAGTGGCATCACGGTTGACCCCGTGAACGGATTCGGTTGGGGACGTCCCAGCAGCGCGAGCGGGCGTGGCGGCGTGCCGGCGACTGTGGCCGGATCACATCCCACCGGCCAAGCACCGATCAGATCACACTCGGGATTGGGTGGAGACCACGGGGCGCAGGGAGAGCCCACCTCGAGGCGAAAGTTGCGGCCGAGCGCGTCGCAGAAGAGCGGATCTTCCGCGATGTTGCCATTGACGCCGTACTGGCCGGCGATGCTCCCCACCCAATCGCCGCCGGCGTTGCCGTAGAGGTCGCAGCAGGTCAGCGACGGATTGACCGCGGTGCCGGTGCAGGCAATCGCCTCCCCGCTCGGACTGAAGGAAACGATGCACCGCTCCAGGCGCGGCGACACGTAGTGCATCAGGAAGATGCCGCCGCCGGATGACACGGCGCTGTTGTGTGTGATGGTGCAACCGATCAGCTCGGGCGATGCAGAAGCGAGGCAGAAGAGCCCGCCGCCGCGGTCGGATGCTTCATTGAAGGCGAGGGTGCAGTCCACCAACAGCGGCGAAGCGTCGCTGACACAGGCCACTGCCCCGCCGATGTCGGCGGTGCAGTCCTCGATGATGCAGTCAACCAATCGCGGCGAAGCCTCCTCGCAATACACGCCGCCGCCCGTCGAGGCCGCGCCCGACCGGATGGTCACAGCCTGGAGACAGGAGGAAAGGGTCTCGTTGCTGTGAAAGTGGAACCCGCGTCCTTGACCCTCGCAGTCGATCACACACTGCGTGGCATCCCGTCCTTGAGAGCGAACGGTGATCTCCTTGCCGTGGAAGTCCAGGTCGCGGTTGCCCTCGCCGGTGAAGGTGCCGTCGGCGAGCTCGATCACAGCGCCCCACAGCACCATGTCGAGCGCCGCTTGGATCGTCGGGAAGTTGCCGGTTCCCTCGGGCTCGATCAGGTAGATGCCGCCTTCGCACGGGTTGGGGGTGCAGGTGGCGAAGCCGACCTTCCACTCCCCACCCGCGTCGGCGCACACCGCCTCTGGGGTCAACTCGCAAACTTCGCCGACGCAACAAGCATAGGCGGGGCAGGTTCCCGGCTCGCACGCCAGGGTGCCCTCCAGCCAGACGCCGCCCAGCAAGTCGCACTCCTCGTAACCGACCAAGGAGCAGTCCTCGCCGACGCAGCAGGCATAGGTGCCGCACGGATTGGGAGAGCAGGACTCCAGCCCGGGGCGCCATTCGCCGCCGAGCGCGTAACAATCGTCCGGAACGAGGATCTGGCACTCATTGCCGATGCAGCAGACGTACGCCTGGGACGGACACGCGACCGGCCAGGCGCCGATCAGGTCGCACTCGGGGTTGGGCGCCGAGAAGGGCGCGCAGGGCGATGCCTCCTGAAGCCGCACGTCGCCCGCGTGCCGGTCGCAGAAGAGCGGGTCCAAGCCGATGTTCCCATTCTGACCATACTGGCTGATGAGGTAGCCGACCCAGTCTCCGCCCGCGTTGCCGTAGAGGTCGCAGCAATGCAGGAGAACATCGCCCGGTTCCTCGGCGTGGATGGCGCTACCGACAGCGCTGAAGGCCACGATCGTTCGCTCCAGTGTGAGGCCCGAGCCACCACCGCAGTAGAGTCCGCCGCCAACCGAGGCGCGGTTGTTGTGAAAGGTGCAGCCGGTAAGAGTCGCGTGGGCGATGCTCGCGGTGGAGAATCCGCCTCCCGTCCAGGCGGCCACGTTGCCGATGAAGGTGCAGTCCACGAAGCTGGCCGTGGGGCCGCTCCCGATGCAGTGGAAAAGCACACCGCCGCCCCGCTCCGAGGCACCGTTGTCGCGGAACACGCAGCGTTCCACCCGCGGACTGGCGACGACGATCGCCAGGCCGCCGCCGTAGGCCTCGGAGACATTCGCCTCGAACAGACAATCGAGGATCTGTGGGTTGGCATCGTCGTGGCAGCACAGGCCGCCGCCGTAACCGGTAGTGTGGTTCTCGGTGAAGATGCAGCTTTGAATCGTGGGCGATGCGCCCTCGCACACGATGCCGCCGCCCGTGGCGTAGTAGCCGGGAAACCCGACGTAGCCGCCCGAAATGGTGACCGCCTCGAGCACCGATCCTGGGCCCTCGCCGGACACGAACAGGAAGCCGCGGTGCTCGTTGCCCGACATCCCCCCGGCGTCGACGATGCAGGCTTCCGCGTTGCCGCTCTGTGAGCGGATGGTGATCGCCTTGCCCAAGAAGGAGATGTCGCGGTTCCCGAAGCCGCTGAACGTGCCCTCGGTGAGCTCGATCACATCGCCGTTCACGACCGCGTCGACGGCCGCTTGGATCGTCGGGAAGTCGCCCGAGCCGTCGGGGGCCACGACGTAGGTTGTGGCCTGCGCCGCGACGCCCGTCAGGATCTGAGAGACCATCCAGAGAATCCCCACCGTGCACAGTCGCATGGCTGCCTCCATATGCACCGGAATAGTTCACTTCCTTCCTATTGAGTGTAGCACTTTGGGGATCTGGCGGCCAAGGGGTCTTGCTGCTCCGCTGCGGCCCGCTCGCCGAGGCGCGCCGCAAGCACAGCGACGCAGCCCAGGCGGTCGATAACGTCCGGACTCTCGGCCAGTATCGAGTCGGCGATCGCCTTGGCCTCCGACCAGCCGCTCTCGTGCGGGGTCAACCTACTCCCGGCCCCTCTCGACCATCGCGAGCGCGCCCCATCATGAGTGTGGCCATGATGGACCGCCTGCCGGTATTGTTGCCCCGTGATGATCTGGCTACCAGCCGGCGACACCCCCGGCCTCAGTGGCGAGGATCCGGTCGCTCTGTAGGAGGTTTCGATGAGTTCGGCCGACTCTCCTGCGGTTCAAGACCACTACCCAGAAGACTTCTCCCACTGCTACGGCTGCGGGAGTCTCAACACCCACGGCCTTCAGCTCAAGAGCCGCGTGGAAGGCGAGGAAGTCGTGGCCCGTTTCACCCCCCGGCCCGAGCACATTGCCTTGCCCGGGTTCGTCTACGGCGGGTTGCTAGCCTCGCTGGTCGATTGCCACGCCATGGCCACCGCGGCCGGAACCAGTGAACGCATCGCAGGCCGTGCGGTCGGCGAGGCGACGATGCCGCGGTTTGTCACGGGCAAGCTGCTGGTGGAGTACTTGAAGCCCACGCCGCTGGGGCCCGAGCTCGAGATCCGCGGCCGGGTCACGGAGATGGGCGAGCGCAAGGCGATCGTCGCGGTCAGCATCCTGGCGAACGGCGTGCAGACGGTGCGCGGCGAGGTGGTCGCGGTGCGGATGCCGGCGAGCATGGCGAAGCCTCCGGCCGATAAGTCCTCATCTTGATCAGGTGGATGCTGACACCGGTGGCAATGCCGCACAGAAGCAGCCTCAGCCACCACTGCGTCGTGACCTGCCAGGCGGTGAAGCCGATCACCAGCCACAGAAGCGCAATCGTCAGTCAACGCGGAACAGGCGCCTTCTGGACCTACCCGGGGCCTGCTGCAAATCGACGGTGCGCTTTCAACGACTCTGGCGTGGGGATCCGCATCAGGTGATTCGCCGGGATCAGCAGCGGCTGATTCGCGGGGATCGCGGATGAGTCCTTCCGATGCTATACTGGAATGGATGCATGGCGCTCGAACCCGTTCTCACGACGCCCCTGACGCAGACAGGAGCCGACGCGCGGAGGTGCATATGAGTCGCGTGCTCTCATCTCTCAGCTTCGTTGTTCTCATCGCTCTTGCAGTGACTCCAGTTGCCGCGGACCCCCAGGACTTGACCGGTGGCGTCTTCATCCCCCACTACGTGCCCGAGCTGGGGTTCAGCACCGACCCGCCGCCAGAGGGTTGGTGTGGAGCTTACGCTCCCTATGCCATCCAGAGCTGCGAGGAACAGAACGTGCGCATCGACGTGCCCGGAGTCTCATTGGCCTGCAGCTGGTACGTGCTGTCCGCGTGGTGGGAGCCCAAGCAATGGTGCGGGACGGAGTTCGGACTGGGCAACTTCGATCCCGCGCTCTTCACCTTCTTCGAGTGGGATCCCTGCTTCCCGCCGACAGGAGGCCTGGAACCCGCGCTGTTCTGCCCGGGGCCCAACGAAGGTACCTGCATCGTCACCACCGGCGACCCGTGGGAGGGAGACATCGTGCCGGTGTAC